>AMWB02125040.1_pt1 | contig 117846 bp, 83 predicted proteins | sample 200311 | NCBI WGS metagenome assembly AMWB02 (sample SAMN02737377, study PRJNA173069) | bioreactor metagenome | biome: anode biofilm in microbial fuel cells | place: USA: California | collected 2010-12-16 | reverse complement strand
TTCTCCGGAGGCGGCCGTTTCTTGTTGTGGTAAATCGCCTTTGGTGCGGCTCGCGGGTGGTTGCGGGGTTCCGGGAGGGGTGGAAACGTGGTGCCGAAAACGGCGGAAACTGCTGATCTGGTTTGGCTTAGCGGCTTCCGGAGGACGCGAAAGGGGGCTGGAAGGGTGTGTTTTTTCCTTGGAAAACAGAGTCCCGGAGTGTATATTTTCATTGGTCCGGTCAGGAGCAGCGTCAGTACCCTTCGCTTGACCCTACCGTGGCTGAGTTACTGCAGGCATGTTGTGTGCGGACCACACGCAATATGAGCATAGAGGGGCAAATCGGGCAGTCCTCTATTCCGGACCATTCACGAGCTTTATCGACTGGTACCCGTTGCGGCACGCGGTTGCCTTGGCTGCACGGGGGCGTGTGAATCTGACGCCATACGGTTTCTGGTGGTGGCGTCCCGGCGAAAGGAGGTGAATTCACAGGAGAGAGTAGCCGAAAGGCGATCGTGCCGATAATGGGGCACGATGACACTATTGCTCATGACGCCCGACCGCCACAGGGCTGGGGGTCATCTGATTACGTAAGTTGGGAACTATCCTCTGTGCTCGAAAGGAGCCACGCATGACAAGAAAGCTTTGGTCTGTGTTACTGGCCGCCGTGCTTCTGGTAACACTGATTGCTGCGGTTGTCGAAGCAGTCAATCGTCCGGAATTGCTTGATCAATACAAGCTTGCTCCGCGCACGTTCCGGCTGAGCGAGCAGGCGCTGACCAGCAGTTCGTCTCTGGATCGGGGGGCTCCGGCCATGTCGCTCGGTGGCATGCAGCCGACGGCCTCACCCGGCGCCAGTGTTCGGGTGAACAACTTCATGGACTTCATGTCCAACGGAAGCTTCCCCCGCAACGCCGGTTGGGGGAAGGATGGAACGAACACTCCGTACGTTCACTTCTCCTACACCTTCCTTCCGACAACCGACTACAACACGGGCCGAGTGTACGGCTACAACGTATGGGATGCCGGCAACGGCGCCTATCCTCAGGGAGCCGGTACCGGCTGTATCATTCAGGGTCCCGGCGAGCGCGGTGGTTTCGTCTCGTTGGCGGTTGACCCGACGGATGGCGGCGCGATTGTCGCCGGGCATCGGTATGCCACCAGCAGCGACCCTCTTCGCACGCACGTCTACTATGACGGATTTGCCGGGAGCTGTTTCTGGGGCGCCGGCTCATTCGTGCCGGATGCTATTTCTCACCAGCTGGGCGCCGGAACGCTTCCGGCCGGTGATCAGGTGATCTGGCCGGCGGTGGCGTATCTGGTGAACGGGACCGATAGTGTCACGCTGGCGTTCTCCTGCGGCGACGGGGCCAACGTGTTCCAGTTGTTCCGCAAGCAGGGCAAGAAAGATCTCGGTACCTGGACCTGCATGACGATCGATACCGGTGACTTCATTACGCAGTCGGTAGCTGCCTCGCGCATCTCCAAGAAGGTGGCGATTGCGTGGGTGGGCCGTTCACCCGAAGGCGAAATCAAGGGGAACAGCGACGATAACGACATCTACATGATGGAGTCGATCGACGCCGGTTTAACCTGGAGCGCCAAGTACAATGTCACCAACAACCAGCCGAACGTGGCGGGTCACCGTCCGTGGCTGGAAGTCTCGTCGTTGATCGACCGGAACGACAAAGTCCGGTTGGTCTGGAACGCCTGGGTATTCCCGGCGGATGCGTACGCGACCGGTGCGTCGGTCGGCCGCGAGTGCCGTATTCAGGCGTGGGTGCAGACCAGCGGCGGCACGGGTACGATTACGACCGTGCACAACGCCGAGTGGTCGGCCGGGACCTGTGCCGGCGGCAACAACGTCATGAACGTCGGTAAGGTCCAGATCGGTGAATGCTCGAACCGTTACTACGTGGTGTTCGAGCAGTTTAACGATCGTCCGGCCGGCATCCTGACTGACTGCGCGAATCTGGGCGGCGCCGATCCGTTCTGGGCCGCCAATGGCGATATCTACGTGTCGGTGTCCGACTCGGCGACCGGTACGTTGTGGGATCGTGCCCGCAACATCACCAATAGCCGCACCCCGGGTTGCGACTCGGCCGGTTTCAACGGTCCGTGCGACAACGACGTGTATCCGTCGATCGCCGAGACCGGTATGGACGAGGCTTCGTTCGGCGGTCTGTCCTTCCCGTCGGAGGCCACGATCGATCTGGCTCCGGGTTTCACGACCGACTACTATACGCACATTCTGTATCTGAACGACCGGGTGCCGGGTTCCGGCATTCCGACTTCCGATCAGGGTCCGCTGACGGGCAACAACATGAAGTGGGTTCGCTTCAAGTGCGTGCCGGCGGTCCCGAATCCGATTCTCAACATCACCCCGAGCCGGATCGGCTATCCGACCTATGCCAAGAATGGCCAGGCCAATGCGATTACGGTGACGATGGAGAACTCGGGTAACGTGACGCTGAACGTCAGCCAGATCACGAAAGTCCAGACTTCGGGTCCGGGCACCTGGCTGGGGATTTCGACGACCGGTCCGGTGAGCATACCGGCCGGTACGGGGAACACCTCGACCATGACCGTGACGCTTAACCAGGGTGGCGCCATCAACCTGCCCGGGACGATCACCCGCCTCGTGGGTTTGGTGTATTTCAAGTCGAACTCGCCCGCTCCGCTGGATTCGGTCGCCATGCCGATCGACGTGCTGGTGGCGGACACGGTGGTGCCGGTGTATCGTGACACGGTCACGACCGGTTGCACCCGTCTCGCGGTCAACAACGCCGGTAACATGGGGAACCAGGGTGACGAGAAGGTTAACCTGGACTACTTCGATTTCGGCGATTGCGACGTGCTGGACTCCGTGTTGGGTACGACGGAAATCTATCTGTATGACGGTTCGCCGGTAATCATCACGAAGCCGACGGTGAGCACCTATAAGGCGAGCTGGACGGTCTTCGGCGACGGCTTTGTGGATACCAACGGCTTCAAGCCGGTGGTGGACAAGGTTGCCCCGATCTTCACGCACGCGAAGAGCAGCACGAGCAAGTATCAGAAGTTCCAGTCCGACCAGTTCGTGACGGTGGACTCGTCGCTTGCCGTGGAGAAGACCTGGTGGGCTCCGCTGGATGCCGACAGCTGCAATTTCGTGATTCAGCGTCTGACGGTGTTCCCGTACAAGGCGGCGACAGTCAGCAACATCACCCTTGGTGAAGTGATTGACTGGGATGTGCCTTCGGATTCCGGTTCGGACAACACCGGCGGTTTTGTGGATTCGCTGAACCTGATGTATCAGCAGGGCGGCGAGTACAGTGCCGATCGCCCGGGCCACGAGTGCCAGGACAACGATCGTCGCTTTGGCGGCATTGCCATGCTGGGAACCTACACCAACGCCCAGTTCAATGCCGACAACTGCGCCAACAAGCTGGCGCTGTATGGAGCGTACACGGCCCTGAACAGCGAGTTCATCTATCCGAACAGCGGGCTGGTGCCGGCCGAGCTGTGGACGAACATGCAGAACCCGGGCTTCACGCCGGAAGTGGCAAAAGACGACCAGCATTTGGTGATGACGTTCAAGAACAACTTCTCGCTGGCGCCGGCCGATACGGTCGTGGTGTACAGCGTGCTTGCCACCATCAAGAGCGGCACGAAGGCCGATCTCGAACAGACGGTGCGGAAAGCTCGTGAGTGGTATCGCGGCAACCTTCGTGGTTGCGCGGTGCTGGTCAACGACTGCTGCATCGGCTCAACGGGTAACGTCGACGGTGACGGCGGCGATGTCTGCGACATTTCCGATCTGTCGGCCATGGTGGACTACTTGTTCTTTGGCGGTGCGATCTCCGACTGCTTCACGGAGAACGATGTTAATAAGGATGCGGCGGTCGATATTTCCGATCTGCAGTCCCTGATTGACTTCCTGTTCTTTGGAGCTTCGATCCCGAACTGCTAAGTCCCAAAAGGATTTACGCTGGGTAGAGCAGTGTGGCCGCCCCGGTACGCCGGGGCGGCCCTTCTATTTTTCGCTTGTACGATTGCCGAGGAACTGGTATATTCCATTGGTACACATACAGGTGGACGTACGCCTGTCGTCCGGTGGCAGGACGCCGTCTATGGCATTACCTCACCCCCCGCCGGAGCCATAGCATCTTACAGTACTCGGGCTTAGCGCCTGAACGGTAAACATTTGGCTCGAAAGTGTCGTTATAGTCAGAAGGCAACAGATGCAGTTTATGAATATAGGTATGGAGAAGGCCAGTATGCTCAACAGATCGGCTCTGCGCGTGTTCGTTGTGGTGCTCGCGGTGACGTTCCTGGTGGTTTCGGGAGCAGTCGCTCGCGTGTATCCTGGGGCGGCGCCATTCCAAACGGAGATGGTCAAAGGCAAAGTCACGATCCAGCTTGAAGATAAGGTGGACGTGGCCCAGATGGCGCAGGGTTTTGGTATGGTTCGGTTCGGCGTCGCTTCGCTGGACCAGATCCTGGACGACCTTAAGGTGACCGAGGCACGACCGGTATTCACGAATGCCAGGCGGCCCGCGGTCAACTCCGGGCTGAAGGATCTCACGCGTTTTTATGTGCTGACATTTCCGGAATCGCAGGATCTACGCCAGGTCATTATCGAGCTGATGCAGAACCCGAACGTCCGGGTGGCGGAACCGGTTTGGACGAAGACGATTCATGCGACGCCCAACGATCCGCAGTGGGGCAATCAGTGGCATATGGAGCCCCCGGCTCCCGATCCCAACATCTACACGGCGTGGGACAAGGAGACCGGATCGGACTCGATCAAAGTAGCCATTATCGATACCGGGGTGAATTTCAAGCATGCCGATCTGGTGGGGAACATCTGGGTGAATCCCGGTGAAGATCTGGACCAGGACGGAGTCGTAGCGGATTCGCTGGATGATCGCAACGGGATTGACGACGACGGCAACGGCTTTGTCGATGATTTGATCGGCTGGGATTTCGTAACGAGTATTTCCGGCGGGACGTATCCCGGTGAAGACGGTTCGACCCGCGACTGGGATCCGAACGATCACAATGGTCATGGCACGCATTGCGCCGGAATCGTGGCGGCCATGACGAACAACGCGCTGAACGTGACCGGCATGGCCGGCGGCTGGTACGGCGGCGGCCGGTGGCTGCGCGGTGTGCGGATCATGTGCGTCCGCGCCGGTGGCACGCGAGCCGACGGACGCGGGACGCTGAATTCCGATGACGTGGCGGATGCGATCAACTACGCCGTCGCCAACGGGGCCAGGGTCATCAATGCCAGTTTTGGGGGCGGCTCGTTCAACTCGGCCGAGGCGGCGGCAATCGACAACGCGATCGCCAGCGGCTGTTCCTTCATCCACTCGGCAGGCAATGATGCCTCCAGCATCGCCGGCTGGGAAGACAACCGGCCCGGTGTCGTATCGGTGGCGGCCACCAACTCCTTTGATGTGCTGGCCGACTTTTCCAACTACGGCTCGTGGGTGGACGTCTGCGCGCCGGGCGTCAGCGTCCTGAGCACCTATTCGAACGCGTACACGCCGACAACGGCGTATCTGGACGGTACCTCGATGGCGGCTCCGTGCGTCGTGGGGCTCAACGCCCTGCTCCGCTCCGCGAATCCCCTGCTGACGCGCGGGCAGGTGGATACGTTGCTCATGACGACCGCCGACCCGATTGACGCGGCGAACCCGTCATTCGCCGGCCAACTCGGCTGGGGACGGATCAACGCGAACACAGCGATCAATCTTCTCGGAAACGCCAAGTTCTCCGGCGATGTGATCTCGGGCAACGTGCCGCTCACGGTGAATTTCAGCGATCTGTCGCCCAATGCGCCGTCGTCGTGGGACTGGACTTTTGGCGACGGCGGGACCTCGATGTTGCAGAATCCTTCGCACACCTATACGGCGCCGGGGGAGCTGGGCATGTATACCGTGGGGCTGCGGATCAACGATGCGGTCGGCCACGCCGAAGAGCACCTGAAGTCCTACATCTGGGCGCGGGCCGACACGGCCGGCTGCGATTCGATGATCGTCGACCGCGGGACCAAAGTGGTCATACCGGTTCGACTGGTCAATACGGCTCCGGTGAAGGAGCTTCAGTACATGTTCAGTCTGCCCAATACGGCGAACATCACGCTGGACTCTTTCTCGATCGTCGGTACGCGGACCTCGTATTTTGCCCAGTGGCAGTATTCTACGTACGCCCCATCAATCAAGACGTACGGGATTTTCCTGCGGTCGTACACCGGCACCAACTCGAATTACCTGCCGGCTGATACGGGTGTCGTCGTGAAGCTGTATGTCAACGTACCGGCGTCCGCACCCAAAGGAACGGTCGTGACGTTTGACACCCTGACGGTTGGGAGCAAGTCGCCGTATGTGAGCTCGATCTGGGGCAATTACTGGCCGGTCTGGAAAGCGCCCAAGATTGTAGTTCGGCAGACGCTCCGCGGGGACCTGACCAACGACGGGACGGTGGATATCGGCGACCTGTCGGCGCTCGTTGAGTTCCTGTTCTTCGGCGGCACGGCGCCTGATCCATACGCCGGAAATGTCGACGGTCTCGGCGGAATAGACATCAGCGACCTTTCGTATCTGGTTGACTTCCTGTTCTTTGGGGGGCCGCCGCCACCGGCGTGATGATCGGTTACTGACGCGATTTTCGGGGCGGGCGCCACAGCCCGCCCCCCTCTTTTGCCTCCTCGAAACCGCCCAATTTTTTATTGACTCTCCCGGGGCTCCTCCCTATGTTGCCAGACAGGTGAAGTATGACCAATAGCTGGTTTTTGGAGGTCGTAAGACCGACCGAATCAGGAGGTGACGGACAGACGTAGTGATAATGGATTGAACTGACATTCGACACAGAGTGTTAGAGTGTCAGGGCAGGGAAGCAACCTGGATAGGGAAGGCACCTCCAGGCAGAGGCGGCAGGGACTTGGAGCCGCCATTGAGATGACAAAGACGATAAGACATAGGAGACGAGTGAATGAGGAACAATAGGTTTTTGCTGGCGCTGGCGGGGCTGCTCATGCTGGCCAGCGTTCCGGTGCTGGGGCAGTCCAGCATATCGGTAGAGTCAGTTGACGGCGCCTGGCATGCCGGAAACGACACGGTCCTGACGGAGTCGCAGATCATGTTCCGGCTGCGGTACACCAACGGGACGGGCGCCAACGTGAATATCTCCAACGGCTACGCCGTCTATTCCACTGATGGTGCGACTTGGAGCGGCCCGGTTGCGGGTGATACGCTGACCGGCGCCATTCCGCGTTCCAACTGGGATCTTCCGTTCGCTATGAACGTGTTCCTTGGGGCGGCTGGTCCGGCCAAGCGCGATACCGTCGGGATTATCGGTGCCAAGATCGTGGCGCCGGGCATGCCGATGGGGTTCAATGGCATCCCATATGGTGTAAAGATCGGTTCTTTTGCCACCGGCGATCACGGTCTGCATGTCTGCCTCGACTCCACGTGGTTCCGTCCAGGTGGGACCTGGAAGTGGGTTGCGACCGGTATCAACGCCTTTCCGGCGTGGGCCGGGCCATATTGCTACACGATCGTAGACACGACGCAGATCACGGACGTGACCGAGATCGGTGGCGAGCTGCCGACCTCGTTTGCGCTCGACCAGAACTACCCGAACCCGTTCAACCCGACCACGATTATCAACTTCGATATTCCGAGAAACTCGAAGGTGAACCTGACTATCTATAACGTCCTGGGCCAGGCGGTCAAGACGCTGGTTGACAAGGATATGACGGCCGGCAAGTACCAGGCCGACTGGGATGCGACCTCCGATGCCGGCAACAAGGTTGCCTCGGGCGTCTATTTCTATAAGATCGAAGCTGGCGATTTCGTCCAGACCAAGAAGATGATGCTGCTCCGTTAGTAGTTCATTTTCCTGAGATTTTGAACCCCTCGCACTTCGCGGTGCGAGGGGTTTTTGGTTGGGATTGGCGGGATTACCGGTGCAGTGGGAGGATGCGTCAATTACAGATACGCCATAATCCTTAATAATACCATAAACTACGCCATACAAAATCATATCTTGTTGCTATGCAGAGCGTTGCACGATTCCTGTTGACAGGAGGTTCGGGTTGTAGTATTGTGAGAGTTCGCTGATCTAAATTGTTTTTTGTAACTCGTTTATTAGTAAGGTCTTGCTATGTTAGGCGTAATCGGCAATAAGTTCTCCATCGGGAAGGAGACGTACCAGCCGTACGCGGCTGAACTCCACTATTTCCGGGTTGACAAGCGGTACTGGTCGATCTGCTTCGAGCGGATCAAGCGGGCCGGCTTCCGGATTATCAGTACGACGGTGCCATGGAATGTCCATCAGGAGGATAACAAGTTCCTGGACTTTTCCGGTCACGGGGACCCGCGGAAGGACCTGATCGTATTCTTGGAGCTGGCCCGGGAGTTCGCCTTCAAAGTGATCCTTCGGCCCGGCCCGCTGGTGTCATCGCAGGTGCCGTATGGCGGGCTGCCGCGCAGTCTGTTCAACGACATCAAGCTGTTTGCGCGGGACGCCTCCGGTATGGAAGTTAAACTGCCCGATACGCTGGGAATCGATGGCGGCTATTTGCCGAGTTACCTGCACCCCAACTTCCAGTTTCATCTGAAGAACTACTTCAAGACCTTCATCGAGATCACCAAGAACTACGTCCATCCGCGCGGCCCGATTTTCATGGTGGAGCTGGACTACGAGACCTCGTTCGGACGGCAACTTGATCCGGCCAGCGCCGATTACAACCCGGAGGTGCTTCTCCGCTACTACGGGCCGTATCTGGAGGGGGTTTACGGGGAGATCAAGAAGCTGAATTCGCGGTATCACGAGAAGAACGAGAGTTTTCAGGCGGTGGAGCCGCCGCGGAAGTTCAGTGATCTCCATTTCGATGACTATCCGAAGGTGTTCGACTGGTTCCGTTTCCGGGAGCACATGCTCGGGCAGTACCTGGAAGTACTGGAGGATGTGTTCAAGTCCTACACGGTGGAGCCGCTCTTCTTCCGGTCGCTCTATTTCGGGCCCGGGGAACTGATTCCGTCGTTCAACCTGGTGCCGGAGGATCGGGCGCCGTTTTTGGGAGCCAATATTTTCCCCGAGGGGAGCTATTTCGACCTGTCCAACAAGGCCCGTTTCCTGCGCGCCGAGTACAGTTTCGCCTATGCGACCTCGTTCAGTTCGGGTGCCGCGGCGGCCGATCCGGTGCGGGAGGCCCAGATGGCGCCGATCACCGACAACACGCGGCGGTTTTATCTGACAGCCGGGTTGTCATCGGGGCTCAAGGGGATGAACCACTACATGTTCGTTGACCGGGACTACTGGTATGGTGCCCCGCTGCACAAAGACGGCACGGTTTCGGACGGGTATGAGACCGCCAAGAACTTCAACCTGGCCATTTCGACCATGGGGTTCGATGACATGGAGGCGCGGCAGGATATCGCGGTTCTGGTGAACCGGATGTACTACTGGATCTCGCGCACCTCCAGCGGCAAGGAGTTCAAGTACGTCAAGCACCTCATGAACGAGTCGGCGTCCGGCTTCTGCCGCGACCTGATGCGCCTGAAGCTGAACTACGGGATTCGGGAGAACCGTGACTTCAGCAACATGACCCAGTACAAGATGTTGTTTATCCCGACTACCGAGGTGATGCCGGAAAAGGACCAGACTGCGCTGGTGGAGTTGGCCAAGGCGGGCGTGACGCTGGTATTGTGCGGCCTGATGCCGCGTTTCGACGAGCAGTTGCGTGAGTGCCAGGTGCTGGCCAATCATTTCCGGATCAAGACCACCGAGGACTTCCATATCGGCACAATCACCCACAAGCATGGTTCGTTCCCGAGCTACGTGTATGGTTCGATTCGGACGTCCGATGACGCCAAATGCAAGAAGCTGGTGACCGAGGGCACGAAGGTCGTGGGGGTCTGCTCGGGGCGGTTCAAAGGAGCGTTGTATCTGTTCAGCTACGATCTGGCCTCGGGCGGGAATCACCAGAAGCTTTCGTTTATCGATTCGGTTCTGGCCGGAGAAAGTGTTCAGGCGCACCTGTACTGCAGCGACCCCTCGGCGGACATTTCATTCCAGCACGGCGAGAAGAAGGGGTTCCTGTTTGTCGTGATTCCGCCGGCGGGCGAGCTTTCGGTGGGATACGAAGCCCGCCACAAGGAGATCATCATCCGGCTCGACCTGAAGGAACTCGGTTTCTCAGCGGCCCAGGTCAAACTGACGAATATTCTGCTGGGGGATCAGGCGGAGCCGATCAAGACGACGGCGAAGGACCTCAAGGAGGGGATACCGCTGACGGTATCGTTCCCGGACGGGATGATCTACCTGGTAGAGAAGCGATAATTAACAGATGCCGGCCGCAACGGCCGGTGTCTTTGTGACGACAAGCGGATTTCGGCTAATGCCGAAGTCCGCTTTTGCCTTTCGAGCCATATCCTGCCATTTGCATCTCACTCCACGTTTGCCAAGGGGGGTCAGGCAGCCGTATCATACTGCGAGATTTGTAACGAGGAGGCATGAATGCAGCGTTTTGGCCATATGATTCTCATTCTCGTGATCGGCCTTCTTCTCGCGGCGAGTGCGCCGGGGGAACCGGCGGGTAACGGCTATCGGCACGGGGCAATTGCGACCGCTAATCCCATTGCCACCGATATCGGGGTACAGGTGATGCGCGAGGGCGGAACTGCGTTCGATGCGGCCATCGCGGTCGGGTTCGCCCTGGCGGTCAGCTACCCGCAGGCCGGGAATATCGGCGGCGGAGGTTTCGCGGTGGTCAGGGACGGGAAAGGCGGCGGCGTAACCTCGCTCGATTTTCGGGAAGTGGCGCCGTCGGGGGCGACCGAACGAATGTATCTGGACTCCGCCGGGGAAGTGGTGCCTGATCGTTCGACCCTTGGAGCGTTGGCCGCGGGAGTTCCGGGGAGTGTGGCCGGGCTGCATGAGTTGTGGAAAAGGTTCGGTACCCGGCCGTGGAACCAACTCCTGTCACCGGCGATAGCTCTGGCCGACACCGGATTCATTGTCGACGAGGCGCTGGCGTCATCGCTGGCGGAAGAAGCGAAGGGACTCAGGACCTTCCCGGAAACGGAGAAGATATTCTTCCCGGTGGGGCGAACTCTAAGCCCAGGGGATCGGCTGGTCCAGAAGGACCTCGCCCGGACGCTTCAGCTGATCGCGGATGGGGGACCCTCGGCGTTCTACTCTGGCGAGATCGCGTCGATTATCGTAGCGACCATGCAGGCGCATCGCGGCCTGATTTCGCGGGAGGACCTGGCGGCCTATCAACCGGTCTGGCGGGAGCCACTTCGGTTCACGTTCGATAGTCTGGAGTTCTTCTCCATGGCACCGCCGAGTTCCGGGGGAGTGATATATGGACAGATCCTGAAGCTGGTGGAGCCGTATGATTTTTCGGGATGGACGCCCCAGTCGCCGCAGTATATCCACCTGTTCTGTGAGGCGGCAAAACTGGCGTATGCGGATCGGTCCCGGCACCTGGGGGATCCGGCCTTTTTCGATGTTCCGGATGGCCTACTGGACAGCGGCTATCTGGCGACGCGGAGGGAACTGATCGATCCGGCCAAAGCGAGGGCATCGTCGGCCGTACTTCCGGGGGAGCCGCCGGATCATGAATCAACCCAGACGACTCACTTTTCGATCTGCGACAGTGCCGGCAACATGGTAGCGATCACCTACACGCTGAACACGTCGTATGGTTCCTGTCTGGTGGTGGATGGGGCCGGTTTCCTGTTGAACAACGAGATGGACGATTTCTCGGTCAAGCCGGGAGTCCCGAATGTCTACGGGCTGGTAGGCGGCGAGGCGAACAAGATCGCGCCCGGGAAGAAAATGCTTTCGTCGATGTCGCCGACGGTCGTGCTCAAGGCGGGGCGGCCATATTTGATTCTGGGGACGCCGGGCGGGTCGCGGATTATCTCGACCGTTGCCGAGGCGGTACTCGCGTATGTGCGGTTTCACCGCACGCCGGCGGAGAGTGCCGCCATGCCGCGGTTTCACCATCAGTGGCTGCCGGACAAATTGTATCTCGAAGAGGCCAGTTTTCCCCCGGGTGTAAAGGAAGCGCTCGAGGGGATGGGGCATGTCGTTACCAAAGGCCCGGCGTGGTGTGATATCCAGATAGTGGCTGTCGACAGCGGCGGGGTAATGACGGCGGTCTCAGATCCGAGGAAGAACGGGAAGGCCGGCGGATTTTAAACAGCGTTGGAGGGGGGCGCAATTCCGGCATTCAGCAGACCGTGTTTGCGACGGCAGTCTCGGATGCCCAGCAGGATGGCGCCGAGGCCGATGATGCTCGAGCCCAGATAGACGATGGTCCCGACGATCGGTATGAAAAACAGCAGGGTGAGGAGCGTCAGCCCCAGGAACATGGCTGATTTGCTGAGGACGGTGGTGTCCGGTTTTGCCCGGACCAGGATAAGATAGCCGAGCACCAGGCCCACGACGATCTTACCGGAATAGAAGAAAACCGCACCCGAGACGCCGGCGAAGCTGGTGATCGGCAACATCAGGATCGAGAAGACCATCACGAGTGACCCGACGGGGGCGAGGTCGCCCGAGATGAGCGCCAGACCGGCCAGGGCGGTCAGGATGGCGAACAGCAGCACGACCAGACTGACGATCACGATCGCCAGGCCGAGCAGGCCGGCGGCCACGGAGGCCGAGAACCGTGCGCGCAACTGCGTCACGGATTCCTCGGCATAGGGGCGGAACAGGGCCACAACAATGATTCCAAACAGGAAGGCCGCAAAAAGGCTGGAAACCTTCAGGATCACCGTCGTGAGGGCGGATCCCTCTTTATCCTCGTCTTCCTCCGCGTCGGGAGCCAGCTTCTTGATCTGGCCGGCGACAACGGCGCCACCCGACGAGTCGATGGTGATCGGCTTTTCGCAGGTGTAGGTGAGGTCGCCTCCGATGGCGGCGGGTGCCTTGATCGTTATTGTCCGAGCGGTCAGTTTGACGTTTCCGGTGAGGACGCCCGTGATGTCGATGACGTCGGCTTCTATATCGACATCACCGGTCACGGTGCCGTTGACCTCCACGCGGGTGGAGCGGACGGTCAGGTCGCGCTCGACGACGGAACCCTTATCGAGGATGATGTCGCGGCCGAGAATGAGGGCGGACTGGCTGACGTGACCGCTCAGAGTCATCGTTTCGGAGAAGCTGCGGAGCGATCCGGTGATCTTGCCGGTCACCTCGACGTTGCGCGCGAACAGATTGGCGGAACTCCCCACCTCGCCGCGGATTGTCGCCTGGTAGGTGAAAGCGACTACGTCACCACTGACAATGCCGTCGATGGTGAGTCGCTGGCCGTTGGCGTACAGGTCGTCGTCGATGATGTCCAGTTTGCTGATATCAACGTGCGCCCCCCGCTTGAAGACCGAGGCGCCGACACTGCCACTCGAGACCAACATCAGGCCGATGAGGAGAACAAGGGTCGATGGGAATGAGCGGCGGAAACACGGCATGGCGGTTACATCTCCTGAATGTCTCTACTAATCTTCTTTACGGAGAGGAATGATCCAAGTTGCCATGGCGCAAGAAAAGGCGCACCTGAGGGGTGTGTCAAGGGTTGAACCCAGGTTTTGACCGGCCGGAATCTGAAGTCAGCATTTGGCCTGGCACCTGAGCGGTCGATTTGGCATTATAGGGACCATATGATCGGTGCGGTAGTTTTGGCAATGGCGGGCCTGATTGGCGCCCTCACGGGATGGTGTCTGCGGGGGTGGCCAATGCGTCGGCGTGGGCTGGGGGCAGCAATTGGTGTTCTGCTGGTGGTGGCCGGCGTCGGGCTGGTGCTGCTCGAAAGCGAAGAGCTGGCGAGAGAATGGCAGCACCGTCGGTGGCCCACAACCGAGGGGACCATCGTGGCGTCGCGCGTGATCGGAACGCGGGCCTTCCGGCCGGATATCGTCTACGAATATGCCGTAGCCGGGACAGTGTATCAGGACAGTACGACCTTCGACACGCCGGCCTTTGGGGGGCGAAACAGCAAGTTCAATGTCGCCGAGACTATCGCCAAATCGTACCCGGTCGGCAAGAAAGTGGCGGTTCGCTACGATCCCGCTAACCCGGCCCGATCCGGTCTTCGCGCCGGGCCGACCTGGGATCTGTACGGCAAGTTAGGGCTTGGAGGCGTGCTTTTCGGTCTGGGCGTGTTCGGTCTGATGGTGGCCGGGCTGGGTGGTAAGCGGTAACTGAACCGCGAGGCCGACCATTGTGAATCTGCCGCTTGTCTTCAGACAATCCCCGCGTATATTCTTTCTTCAAGCTCGAAGCGAGACGAGAGAATGAACGTACTGGTCTACTTGCTGGGCGCGACGGCGCTCTTTGGGTTAGCGTACCGATTCTACGCGCGGTTTATCGCCAAGATCCTCGGGGAAAATGATGCTCGTCGCACACCGGCTCTGGAGTTTCGCGACGACGTGGACTTTGTGCCGACGCGTCCCTCAGTGCTGTTCGCGCATCACTATTCGACCATCGCCGGAGCCGGACCTATTGTTGGTCCCACTCTGGGCATCCTGTATGGCGTCGGGCCGGCCTGGCTGTGGGTGGTGTTGGGAGCGATCTTTTTCGGAGGCGTGCACGACTTCGTGGCCTTGTTTGCATCGGTCCGCGAGCGGGGGAATTCCATGGCCGAGATCGCCCGACGCTCGCTGGGGCAGTCCGGGTTCCTGTTGTTCATCTTGTTCACGATTATCCTGATTATCCTGGTTACCTCGGCCTTTCTCTCGCTGACAGCCATTTCCCTGACTTCGTTGTGGCCGCTCAAGGACCTGGGGCTGCCGGAGGGGCAGACGCTGCTGAGAACCAGCATAGTCGATGGCGAGAGTGTCGGGATTATCGGCGGGATTGCTTCGACCTCGGTAGTCGTCATCACGCTGATATCACCGCTGTTCGGGTATTTCCTTATCAAGCGCGGAATGAAGACCCTGTACGCGTATATCGTAGCCGCGGCTCTGGGGGTTATTTCGATTTGGGCCGGTTTTTACTGGCCGGTGCCGCTGCCCCCGGTTGCCTGGATGTTGATTATTACCGTGTACACGTACTTCGCGTGTCAGTTGCCGATTTGGGTCATTATCCAGCCGCGGGATTTTGTCAATGTGCAGATCTTATATGGCGGCATGGCGGTGATGCTCGTAGGGATCGTGGCGGCCGGCCTTCAGGGGACAACGGTAACCTACCCGGTCAGCAGTCTGGCGGAAGGAACATCCAGGATGGGCCCGGTCTGGCCTTTTCTCTTCATCACCGTGGCCTGCGGCGCCATATCCGGGTTCCACGCCCTGGTTTCCGGGGGGACCTCGTCCAAGCAGTTGATGAAGGAGTCGCAGGCGAAAGCGATCGGGTACGGCGGCGTGCTTCTGGAGGGACTGTTGGCGGTACTGGTGATCCTGACCATTGGTTCATCGCTGAGTTACAGCGATTACCTTCAGATCACCTGGCCCGAGACCGGCAAAGGGAATCCGATTCTGGCTTTCGCGCTGTCAATGGGGCACCTGCTGCATTCGGTGTCCGGGTTGTCGGTGGCGTTCGGGGCGGTTATCGGAATCCTGATTGTCGAAGGGTTTCTGATCACGACGCTGGATACCGCCGTGCGCCTGAATCGGTATCTGTTCCAGGAATTCTGGAAGACGATGTTCAGCACGCCGCCGCGCCTGCTCGCCAGCTTGTGGTTCAATTCGGCCGTGTCGGTGATTCTCATGTTTCTTCTGGCGCTGAGCAATGGGTACAAGCTGATCTGGCCGCTTTTCGGGGCCTCGAACCAGATGTTGGCGGCCCTGACGCTGATAGCCGTGACCGTCTGGCTCCATCGGGCCGGCAAACCGGGCTGGTTCACGCTGGTGCCGGCGCTGGTGATGCTGGCCACGACCCTGACGGCGCTGGGGTACGCGCTGGTGGTCGACTATCTGCCGCAGGGGAATCTGCTCCTGGCGGCCACCGATATCCTGCTGACAGTGCTCACCTTGGGGGTGGTGGGATTGGCCGTCCGGCAGTTCCTGCGACTGGGGGCCGCGGCCCGGCCCTCGGTATCCTCCTAAAGTATTCGCGGACAATAAATAAACCGCCCGATTGGCCGATACAGTGACAGGTATCGGACCAATTGGCAATGAAGCTTTTTCTAGATCGAAACAAGACGCTCTTGCCTCGGATCGATGTCATCTACCTGTTGACCAGGCTGATGACCTTGTTCGGGGTATTCTGGTTTCTTCTCGTTGCGGATTACCGGGCGGAAGACACCGTCTATCTGTATTTTCTGGCCGGGACGTTCGCCGCGCACCTGGGGGTATTCTGGATCGCGACGAGGGGGAAATTCGATGTCAAACTGGCGTATCTGGCGACGATCGTCTATGACCTGTTCTTCGTGCCGGCCTTCGTTCTCCTGACCGGTGGCGTGAGTTCATCTTTCTACCTTCTCTTCTACCTAACCGCCGCGGTGGCGGCCTATATGCTCCAGGTCTGGCTGGCGACGAGCATTGTTGCCATTGCGACCGCCCTGTACGTGGCGGTGACGATACCGGAAGTCACTCTGGACAACCTGTTCGACTTCTCCATGCGCCTGGGGTTCATGTGGGTGTTTTACCTGGCGATTTCGTATGCGTCGGACTTCCTGCGTCGTTCCGAGACCCGGCTCATGAAGCTGTTCGATACGCTGAATCTGCGGACATCGGAACTGGAGAAGTCCCAGGCGCAACTTGAGGTGATTTACGAGAACAGCCGAATCCTGGCGGCGATTCTGGACACTGACGGGGTGGTTCACGAAGTGATGCGGATCATGGGTTCGACGCTTCAGTACACGCATTACGGGCTCATATTTCCGGACAAGCGAGGGCATTTCTATTACCGGGCCAGAGCCCAGGAGCGGACGCACAACTACCACCTGAAGGCGATCGACGAGAAGGACGCCGTCCTGCTGTCCAAAGTGGCGGCGCAGCGGGAGACGGTCCGGATCAAGGATATCAAGGACCGCGACGACTATCGCGCGCTCAGCGAGACGGCTCGGTCGGTGATGATCGTGCCGATGACTTCGCATGGGCAAACCAACGGTATCCTGATCGCCGAGGCCACGAAACAGGACCAGTTCCGGGACCGGGATGTGCAGATGTTGTCGATCGTGGCGCGATCGGCGGCGCTGGCCCTGGACAATGCGGAACTGCACAAGCGGACCGAGGAACTGACCATGACGGATGAGTTGACGGAGACCTATAATTACCGCTACTTTATCCAGAAGCTGCAGGAGGAGAAGAAGCGAGCGCTTCGATACAACCTGCCGCTGTCGATTATCATGGTCGATATCGACTGGTTCAAGAAGTTGAATGACTCGTACGGGCACGAAGTCGGGAATATCGTGTTGAAGGAGCTGTCGCGGATCATCAAGAAGTGTATACGGGATGTGGATATCTTCGCCAGATACGGCGGCGAGGAGTTTGTGGTGATTCTGCCGCAGACACCGGAGGGAGAGGCGGCCAATATCGGCGAGCGGATTCGCGAGCAGGTGGAGAAGACCGTGATCGATACGGGCGTTTCGGGCAAAGTGAAAGTGACGGTCTCTGTCGGCGTCAGCGCCTTTCCGGAAAACGGGCGCTCGCATGAGGAATTAGTGTCTGTCGCGGACCAGGCGTTGTACCGGGCCAAGGGGTCGGGCAAGAACGCGGTCTGTACGATTTGACGTACCGACGAAAAATGGGTGGCTGGAAACGGAAGTGAATGCATGGCGGAAACGAAACTGAGAAAGCAGATCGGTCAGCTCTTCATCATGGGGTTTCCGGGAGAGCGGCCGCCGACGCCGTTCCTCGACTTTGTCAGCGAAGAGCAGATCGGCGGGGTCATCCTGTTTGCCGACAACTGTGCAACCCACCAGATCGCCCGGCAGAATATCGAACAGCTCAGAACCTGCTGGACGAGTCATCCGCCCTTCGTGGCGGTCGACCAGGAGGGGGGGCGGGTCTGTCGCTTGAAGCAGGCGCCGGTGGAGTACCGAGCGGCATCGGCCTATCTGCGCGAGGGCGTCGAACGGTTCGTGGAGGAATACTCCCGGGCGGCCGTGTATATGGAAGCGCTGGGGATCAATCTGAATCTGGCGCCGGTGGCGGATTTGTACCTCGACAAGAACAACAGCTGCCTCAGGGATCGCTGCTATGGGTCCTCCGCGGAGCAAGCAATTCCCTTCATCGAAGCCTCGGTTCGGGTATCCCAGGAGCGCGGGTTGTTGTCCTGCCTTAAACACTTCCCGGGACTTGGCTCGGCCATGAACGACCCACACCACCAGACCTCCATCGCCACCTATGATGAAGTGGTATGGGAGCAACGGGACAAGTTGCCCTTTGCGGCGGGCGTGGCGGCCGGAGCCGACCTGGTGATGACGACCCATCTCCTTTTGCCGGCCCTTGACGACACGATTGTCACCGGCTCCTCGCGCATTGTCACCGGCTTGCTCCGTGAAGGGCTGAGATTCGACGGCCCGGTCATCACGGATGACCTGACGATGAACGGGGCAGGAGCGCTGGGAGATATCGGCGAGCGGACGGTGGCGGCCTTCAACGCCGGTCATGATCTTCTCCTGTTCGGGCAGGATTACGAGACGGCGTTTGAGGCGTATGACTTCTTCACGGAAGCGTTTCGGCGTGGCGAGGTGAACCCCGAGCAGGTCCAGACGTCGCTCGATCGCATCGCCGGAATCAAGTTCAAGCTGGGGCGGGTGGCGTTGCGCTAGTATGCCGTTACTCGACCTCATTCGTCGTCGCGATCTGACTATCCTGGGCATGAACTCCGGGACCTCGGCCGATGGCCTTGACCTGGCCGTCATCCGACTCACCCCTGCGCGCAACGGGTATCGGGCGAGATTTGTTGCCGGGCGGACGGTGCGGTACCCGGCCAAGCTACGGCGGGGCATTCTGGAAGCCATGTCGGCGGACCGAGTGGCGGTTGCGGACCTGGTGTATCTCGACAATGCGCTCGGGCAGTTTCTCGGCCGAACGGCCGCGAAGTACCTCGGGGAACTGCGGAAACGAAGGATCCGGGTCGATGCGATTGGTTCGCATGGGCAGACCATACGGCATCTGCCGCGGAGTACGACCTACGCCGGGTATCAGGTTCACGGTACCATGCAACTGGGTTCCCTGGAGCGCATTGCGGCGGCCACCTGCAGAGTGGTGGTGGGGGATTTTCGGCAGGCGGACGTGGCGCTGGGAAACGAGGGGGCGCCCATTACCGTGGCGGCCATGGCGCTTCTGTTCGGCAGTGACGCCGAGTCACGCCTCATCCTGAATCTTGGGGGGATGGCGAATTTCTTCTATTTCCCGCGGGGTGGCGGGGTGGACCGAATCCAGGCGGCGGATATCGGTCCCGGAAACGTCCTGTGCGATCTTCTGGCCGAACGGCTGTTCGGGCGTAAGTATGACGCCAATGGCCGGTTGGCGATGAAAGGTCAGGTGTCGCGACGGTTGCTGAGTATGTTGCAGCGTCATCGTTTCTTCGGTAGCCGGCGGGTGTCGACGGGCCGTGAGGAGTTCGGTCTGCCGATGGTTGAACGGTTGCTGTCGGCGGGAAAGCAGTTGCAGGTGGATCGCCACGATATCATGGCGACCGCCGCCGAACTGACCGTAACGGCGGTTGGGGCTCGCCTTGGGCCGCTCGTGAAACGGGACCGGATGGTGACCAAATTGTATTTGACGGGGGGTGGGGTCCATAACCGATATTTCCGGGAAGGATTGGCCGGGCAGTTACCGGGACTGACGATTGCCTCGGTTGAGGAACTGGGCATCGATCCGGATCTGGTGGAGGCGTCGGCCTATTCGGTGATGTCGTACGCCTGTCTCAGGTCAGAGTCGCTGCCCACGGTGTTCATGAGCGGAAAGCGACAGAAGTTGCAGCCGGTACTCGGGAAAATAGTTCAGCCGCCGACAAAGAAGGCATGAGAAACGTACTAACCTCGGGGATTGCCATCGTGACGACAGTGGGTAAGTGGTCGCTGCGGCTCGGCGCGGCATTGTTCCTGATGGTCCTGATCTGGAGCTGCGCCTCGGTGCCGGGGCTGCGCGACGAAACACTCACCCCGGTGATCCGGGTGCCGTTCGTGCGGGTGCTCCTGGAGCAGAACCGGCCGGACGTATCGCTGGGCGGGGATGGTTCCTTTGCGGTCGAGTGTCTGACCGGAGAGCAGCAGGAAGTGTTCTTTTCGAGCCGTCCGCTCAAGGTGGCGGTCGACGGCCGCCGGTTGCGGGTTGATGACAGCCGGGGGAATGTCGTGCAGAGCGGACTGAACGAAGTGAACCTTATTCCGCGGGGGAATGAGAGTCATGTCCGGTTCGGCGATCGCCAATACCGCGGCATTCTCAAGATTCTTCCCTACGGGCAGAATGTCCGGGTGATCAATGTCGTGTACATGGAAGATTATCTCCGGGGGGTCGTGCCGCCGGAAATCGGCAGCCGGAGCGAAAACGAGCTGGAAGCGATCAAGGCGCAGGCAGTGGCGGCGCGGACGTATGCGATCGCCCACCTTCAGCAGTACGGTGACGAGCCGTTCGATATGAAGAACACGGTGGCGGACCAATTGTACGAGGGGATGAACTCGGAGAACAAACTGGTGAATCGAGGGATCGATCAGACGGCGGGGAGTGTGGCCATGTATCAGGGCGGGTTCATCAGCGCCTACTATCATTCGACCTGCGGCGGCATGACCGATGACATTGCCGAGGTCTGGGATAAGAAAGAGCAACCGTATCTCCGGCCGGTGGACGACAGCGCCGCCTGTTCCTGGTCCAAGTATTACAACTGGCAGGAGTCATTCACCGAGCAGCAGTTGCGGGGGCGGCTGGAGCAGTATCTGAGCTCGGACCGGGGACGCGATATCAGAATCAGTCCGATTACCGACATTACCGTTCAGTCGCTCACGCCGGGGGGGCGGGTGGAGCGGCTGGTGGTGCGGACGGAGACGGACGTCTATCACTTCAACAAGGATCGGATTCGGTGGGTGATCGGCCGCAATTCCAACCCGGATCTGATTCTGCCATCGGATCGTTTCGATGTGGCCGTGCAGCGGGATGGCTCCGGCCGCATAAGCCGGGCGACTTTCAATGGGCGGGGCTACGGTCACGGGGTGGGGATGTGCCAGTGCGGGGCGATCGGGTGGTCGCGCACGGGCTGGACCTTCGACCGCATCCTCCGGCACTACTACACCGGAATCGACATCAAGAAGCTGTACTGAGCCGCGAGTTTTTCTTGATTTCAAGGCGGCGGGTACGGATTATGTGCCCATGTATCGGGTCTTACTTCTGGTCAGTCTGATCGCACTGTCGGCCGTCACGGGCAACGCGACGGAGTTTTCGTTCGGTGCCTACGGCGGCGGCGCGCTGCTCACCGGCGGATCGGTTTTGGATTTCGGCGCGGACCTGACCTACGGACTGACGGCAAAATATCACGCCACGAAGAGTTGGCGCTTGACAGTTGACGCCTCGCGCGTTACTCTATCCAATACGATCGCGGCCGATTCTACCGGGGCGATCGGTTCTTTGAAAAGCAATGCTGCGGCCGACTTCGATGCCTGGCGTTTCGAGGGTTCGCTGCAGCGACTCCTGCTCTCACCACAGAGTCGATTCAATGTCACGCTCGGCGGCGGCGCCGGGCTGATGAACTGGCGGATGATTGACCCGGTGGGGGACACGACGTTCCTGACGGACGGCGAGCATCAGGGAAAGCTCGCCTTCAAAGCTTCGGAACTGTTCGTTTCCGCCTCCACCGGGTTTCTTTATTTTCTCTCTTCTCGGACCTTTCTGGAGGCGCGGGTGCGCGCCGATTACCTCACCGGAGCGGGGGCGAATTTCGCCACGCCGATTGATGATGCGCGCGACCGGTGGTATTTCAGCGCCGGACTCTCGTTGAACGTGAAGATCGGGCACGCGAAGGACACCGCCAGTTGGCGCCTCGCGCAGAGCCCGGCCGGGGTGAAGGCGGGTGGCGGCCGCGGAGGGAGAAGTGCCTTCGCCGATGCTGATGGAGACGGGGTTCGCGATGAAGCGGACTCCTGTCTGGCCACGCCGCGCGGGGCGCTGGTGAATGCCCATGGCTGTCCGATCGACAATGACCGCGATGGTGTTCCGGATGGACTGGATGATTGCCCGGGCACGCCGGCCGCCGCAGCCGGTATGGTTGATGTGCACGGGTGTCTCGTGGATAGTGATTTCGACGGCGTGCCGGATTACCGGGACCGCTGCCCCAACAATCCGGTCGGGGCGACGGTCGATTCGACCGGGTGTCCGCTGGACGGTGATGGGGATGGCGTCCCGGATGGACTGGATGATTGTCCGCACACGCTGGTGGGAGTCAAGGTGGATCGGTACGGCTGTGTCGATCTGGCGCTGTTCGCGCAGCCGATGGTCCTCTCGATCGACTACGCCCCGGGTTCCTTCGAGGTGGACGCCAGGACCAAGGGGCAACTCGAAAAGCTGGCGGCGGTGCTCTCGGTAGTGCCGGACATTCGGCTCGAGGTGAACGCCTACACGGACGACATCGGGACAGACGCCGCCAACCTTCGCCTGTCGGAAAAGCGGGCCAATCGGGTCCGCGACTACCTGGTGGCGTACGGGGTGGCGACCGAACGGATAAAGCCATCGGGTCGCGGGGAAACCAATCCGGTGGCGTCCAACGAAACGGCCGACGGAAGAGCCCGGAACCGCCGGATTGAGATCATCTTCTTCAAGTGAGCGAGCACGAGATGGGTGTGGGGCATGGCTGAACGAGACTGGGGCAGGACGATATGAGCGGACTACTTGGCTACAACAACGACGATCTGAATCGAACGGTCACCAACAAGTATGCGGTCGTGATCCTGCTGCCGGAACCCCTGGATGCCGAGATTGCGCCGATTCGCGCCAAGTATGACCCGGACAGCTTCGTCATCCCCTCGCACGTGACGGTCGTCTTCCCGTTTCAGTCAAACCGACCCCTGGCCGACATCTCGAGAGTCGTCGGGCAGGCTGCCGGCAAAACGACGCGGTTTCCACTGGAGCTCTCCTCGATCGGCGACTTTTATCCGGCCTTCCCGACTATCTACTGGGGGGTGAACCGTCACCCGGTACTCGATGACCTCTACAAACGGCTCTACACCGAGCTGGATCTGGCGTTGCCCCACAAGCAGTTTGTTCCGCACGTGACGGTGGCGCGGGAGATATCGGCGCACCGGGTGGTGATGGTGAAGGAGCAGATTGTGCCGTATTTGCCGCACGAACGGTTCGAGGCCGAGGCGCTCGACCTGATGTCGCCGGTGGCCGACCAGCAGTGGGTTTCGGTCGGACGATTTCTGCTCTCCGACCAGGCCTGATCGCCGCACTTCCCCTCCAAAAAACCACCGATAATGGGTTGCGGGCGCATCGATCCGCCCTATATTCCCTTCGGAATATTGGACGAGAAAGAGAATTACTGTCTATGAATAATGTACTGCGGAAACGGACCCTGTTCCGGCACCCCCTGGCCGCCGTGGGCGGAGCGCTCATTTTGGCCGGTGGATTCCTGTTTTTGATCCTGCTGTTGATCGATCTGGCGGCGCCGGCCGAGAACCCCTATACCTCGCTCGTGACGTTCGTGATCGCGCCGGCGGTGGTAACGCTTGGGGCGTTGCTGTTCGTGATCGGGATCATTGTCCAGGTGCGCCAGGCGCACCAGCGCGGGGAGAAGGTCCGGTTCAGTCTGTCGATCGACCCGACCGACCCGACCTACATGCGCAACCTGTGGTTGTTTCTTGGCCTGACGGCGGTATTGGTGCTGATCGTGGCCTACAGCGGGTACCGGGCGTACGAAGCAACCGACTCCGTGGCGTTTTGCGGCAAAACCTGCCATACGGTGATGGAGCCGCAGTATGTCACCTATCAGAACTCACCGCACGCGCGGATCGCCTGCGTGGAGTGCCATATCGGGCCGGGGGCCTCGTTCTATGTGAAATCCAAGCTCGACGGTACCCGCCAGCTCTGGCGGACGGCGCTGAACAGCTACGCCCGGCCGATCCAGACGCCGGTGCACAATCTCCGACCGGCCCAGCAGACCTGCGAAGGGTGTCACTGGCCGAAGCAGTTCTATGGCGAGAAGCTGGTGGCCAAGACCTACTACAAAACTGACGAAGCCAATTCACCGTGGACAATCAACCTGCTGGTGAAGATCGGTGGCGGCAATCCGCGGACCGGCAAGCTCGAGGGAATCCACTGGCACATGCTCGGGGAGAACAAGGTGGAGTATATCGCCTCGGACGCCAAGCGACAGAACATCCCGTGGATTCGCGTCACCAAGCCGAACGGCGAGATGTCGATCTACACCGATCCGGGCGCCACGCTCCCGGACTTGAACGATCCCGCGACCGAAATCCGCAGTTTCGATTGTATGGATTGCCACAACCGCCCGAGCCACAAGTTCCTGGCGCCGGCCACGGCGCTGAACCTGGCGCTCTCCACACGGCAAATCTCGCCCGCGCTGCCATCGGTGCGGCAGGTGGGGCTGGATTTGCTGAATGCCCAGTATGAAACGCGCGAGGAGGCGCAGGAGAAGATAGGCAAGGGACTGAACGAATGGTATCAGGCGAACAAGCCGGAGGTGCTGACCACGCACGCCAGCGACATCACTCAGGCAAGCAAGGCGCTTCAGACGATCTACGCCGAAAACTTCTTCCCCGAGATGAAGACTGATTACCGGGCGCGCGAGACCAACCTGAGCCATTTCGTCAACGACGGCTGTTTCCGTTGCCACGATAATAAGAAAGTGAACGAGAAGGGGGAGACGATCAAGAACGACTGCCGGACCTGCCATTTGATCGTGGCGCAGGGCCCCTCGGAGAATATCGCCGACTTGCAGCAGAACATCCTGGGGCTTGATTTCCAGCATCCGGAGGATATCGACGATGCCTGGAAGGAGATGAAGTGCACCGAGTGCCACACGCCGGAGTCGGGGTACTAAGGGAAACCGGCCACAGATGAGCGACGAGGTCGGCCAAGTCTGTTTTTTCGTAGCTGACCTGCACGGTTGGCGGGAGCGGTTTGAGAAGCTCGCAGACCTGATCGGCAGGGAACGGCCGGCCGCCGTCTTTCTTGGAGGGGACCTCCTGCCATCGGGGCTCTGGCACGCCGCCAACAGCCAAAATGACTACGAAGACTTCATCGCCGAATTCCTCGCCCCCCTTTTCGGACAGCTCAAGAAAGACCTTGGCGAGAACTACCCTCAGGTGTTTGCCATTCTCGGCAACGATGACTCGCGGGTGGAAGAGGATGCCATGATGGCGGGCGAACGGGCCGGGCTATGGGAATACCTGCACAATCGCAGGATCACTCTGGGGAATCATCCGGTATATGGCTATGCCTGCGTACCACCCACGCCGTTTCTCATGAAAGACTGGGAGCGATATGATGTGTCGCGCTTCGTCGATGTCGGATCGGTTTCACCGGAGGAAGGGTACCGTTCCGTTCCGGTAGAGGAGCACGAAATTCGGTATGGGACGATCGAGAAAGACCTCGCGGCGCTGACAGGATCGGAAGACCTGGGGAAAGCCATCATGCTGTTCCATGCGCCCCCGCACGACTGCGCCCTGGACCGGGCGGCGCTGGATGGGCTGATGGTAGATCACGCGCCGGTGCCGGTGCACGTGGGGAGTATTGCCATACGACGGTTTATCGAAAAGCGAAAGCCGCTGATCACGCTGCATGGGCATATTCATGAGTCGGCGCGATTGACCGGGGAATGGAAAACCAAAATTGGGTCGACCTGGTGCTATTCAGCGGCCCATGACGGGAGCGAACTGGCGCTGGTGCGATTCAGTCCGGACAATCCGGCCGGGGCAACGCGCGAGCTGATCTGATCAGCGCTTCATCGGCAGTGGACGGGCGGCATCGGTGACGGCGTTGATCTTGGCCGCGTAGCTGGTCTTTCGTTCGATATCATCATCCGTAATCAGATGCACGTCCAGAAGGCCGCCGCTCTTGTAGCCGGTGCGCCGGAAGTTGATTTCATCGAGCGACAGGCTCCAGCCCTCGAGCCAGGTCTTGAGCATCTCACACTGCATATCGGAGCCGCCGAAGTGAATCAGGATGTCGATATCGCTGCGCGGGCCGGCGGTGGCATTCTTGGTACTGCCGAAGACATAGAATCCCTTGACGCCGAACCGCTGCGGATCGAGTTGCGACGCGATATGCTCGGCCACGCGCAAACGCCAGCGCCAGGAGCTCTCGGCCACCTGTTCGTCGGCGGCGCTGGGCGTGCTGGGGCGCTCGACGATCGAGCGAGGCGGAGCCAGAAACGCCAGGGCCTGATCGAGTTCGGCGTTCATCAGAATCTGCAGGACCTGGCCGTTGGTGCTGCGCGGTACATCGATCAGGCGCACGGTGTCGGACAGGAACGCATACTCCGGTAACACCGAGTGCAGGATATTCTCGGATTCAGTGAGGAACTGCTCGTTGAACTGCACCCCGTCGTCATCGGGATACAACGGCAGATAGCGGATGTTGGCCTCGACCAGATCCTGGAAGAAGTGGGTGCCGAACGAGAGATCCGGGACGTAGTTCCCTTTCTTGCGGGCGATTTCGATGAGCGAGGCGGTGTTATTGATGTCCGAATAGGTCACGCTGACGCCCAGCTTGATGTCACCGCGGCTTCCCCATCGCCCGGGTCCCATGAGAATGAACTGGCGCTTGGGGAGGACTTTGTTGAGCCGACCGATGGCTCGCCCCACTTCCAGCATGGCGCCGCGGTCCTGGAGTTCGTTGTACTGTTCCGGATCGACATAGACGATGTGGGTGATATCCGGAATGCGCCCGTTCGAGACATAGCGGTTGGCCGAGAAGACAACGCGCTGGGGAGCGATATCGTGCGGTATAACGGCGGCGGTGGAAACCTCGGACGAGCTTTGGGGCCGGCACTGCAACAGGTAGAAGTCCTGGCCGTCGCAGGCGAACTCGATATCCACCGGTGTGGCCAGTTTCTCTTCGAGCTCCTTGAGAATCGCCTGAATCTGCTTGATGAACGAGGTCCGAGTCAGCAGACCCTCGAAAGTGACCAGGACCTGCTGGGTGGTGAGGTCGATATTGGGATCAAGGAACGAGCGGAGGTGATCGTCGCTGTACAGTGACACGATCTCGCCGATATTGGGGATGGCCAGTCCGTGCTGGCGGATCAGGTCATCGATAGACATCGTCTCGAAGCGATTGGTCTTCAGGTTGATCAGGTCGACCTTCTGCGGCGAATAGCGAATAGACTCATCGATCGTCACGTTCACCCGAAGTCCCGGCTGGCCGGGAGCGATAAGCACCGGGTAGTCGTCGCTCAACCGGTCGACGGCGCGGGTACCGAGACCGGGGACCAGGCGCACCAGGCCGTCATCCCGCTTGATCCGGGGGGACCACCGGAATTCGTTGTGGCTGAACGCCACGCCGGCAAAGGCGGGAAGGAAGTAATCACCGACTCGGGTCCCGACCACTTCCTGAATCATGATGCCCATCTCTTCGTAGAAGTCGAGCAGGTTGCGCTCGGCGCGGTATTCGATGGGGTCCGGGCCGAAGGTGGAGGCATAGACCTCCGCCACGGCATCGGTGAGCGCCTCGAGGCGGGCCTTCTTGTCCCCCTGATTGGCCAGGAAGAGACTCTTATACTTGCCCGAGAAGGCGGAGCCCATGCGGTCCTCGAGCAGGCTGGAACTTCGAACGATGAGTGGCTTTTCACCGAGGTCGTCGAGCGCCACCGAGAGGCCCTTGGCGATTTCCGGGGGGAAGTGTGAGTTCTTGAAGGTCTGGACAACGTGCGGATACTCTACCCGTACCTGGTCGATCTCCTTGTACTTCTGCTCGACGATCTCCTCGAGGTTGTTGTAGTGCATGAACGACATGAGAGCGTCGGAGGCGATATACCAGGTCTTGGGCATCTTTACCTTGGCCAGGAGCTCGTTGGTCTCTCCGGCCTTGCGCAGAACCGCCGCCGCTAAGTAGAGGCCGGCGCTCTTGCCGCCGAGCCGGCCGCTGCTCTCGGTCGTGAAGATGATATTCTGGAGCAAATGATAGAAATCTTCGATCTCGATATAGTGCTTGGCCGTGTTGACAAAGGCCATTTCACCGGAGAAAAACCGTCGAATCAGCGCCGCATGAACACCGCGAAGGGTGGGGGAGGCCAGATCGACGACCGAGGGAGCGATGCGGTGGTACCGCCGGATGGCGTCGGCCACTTCCGTCAGGGGCAGGTTGCGATTGAGCGCCCGAACGAGGAAACTCAGCTTGTCTTCCTGAATGCGGCTCTGGATGAAGGACAGAATCTCATCGCCGCTCATGTGATCGGAGGCGATTTGGAATGTCTCATCGCTCAGAAAGTCGTTCGACAGGAGCATGCGGCGCCGCTGATGGGGGATATTGGAGTCGCGCAGCAACTCGTCCTCTTCCGAACGGGCATCGGGATTGTAATAACGGACCAGTTTCTTGGCGTCCTCGACCCCGGACCAACAGAGATGGTTGAGCATTTTGTGTGAGATGCTCAGGAAGAGGGTCTTGTCGGTTTCGCGCAACAGGTCCAGGACAACGCGCCACTCGCCGCGGTGGTCATCGGGCATCTTCTCTTTCACCGACTGCCACTCGTGAAGGACGTGCTTCATCTGGTGATACATGAGATAGTGACCGAGCCGGTCGGCGATCGTACGGATCAGCTTCATCTCCTCTTTGAGGAAGGGGCCATCGTCGGCCAGCGGCCGGTCCTGCGTGTAGTAGACGCTGACGCGGCCGATCGGCTTATCGGCGGCCAGGATATGGGCGTTGAGTCGCCAGGGGCTCTCGACAAATCCCGGAGACTTGTAAACGCGATCGGAGAGCGTGATGGTCGCCTCGCAGACCTCCGGATACTGCCAGCCGGGTGGAATGGCCTTGATGATGGCGTCGCAAACGTGGGAGATATCGGTATCGGGTCGATTGAGAATCTCTTCGATCGTATAGAGGCAGTTAAGTTCCTTCTGGCGCTCCTTGAGGAACCAGACGAGGTTGTCGAGGTTGTCGTGCGAGCTGCTCATACGGCGATCACTCCTGTTCCGGTGCGGCCATCGACCTTGATCGTCAACGGGGATTCAAGCGTCACGTGCCGAACGAATCGCTCCTGCGCGGCGACCGGCCGCTTGGCCAGCCAGTCCCACTTGATGGCGAACTTGCCCAGATGGTGCACGCAGAAGTACACAACCTGGAAAGCGGAGATATTGTGAAAGAAGTGCGATCCCTGGCTGAGATCGACATTCATGTTCGGCAAGGTGGCTTCGACGATCACCCGGGCACCGGAGATCTGGCCCCAATTGACCGGGATACCGAGCCAGGGGTCGGAACTCCCCCAGCGGCCGAAGCCGATCAACAAGTAGGGTCGTGAGCTGTCCAGCAGAGTCCGATTCACGCGCTCCAGCTCCTGCGCGATAGCCCGGGTATTGGCGGCATCGAAGGTCTCGGGAATGACATAGACGATATCCCGGATAGTCGTCAGTTCGCCGTTCCCCATGACGCGGTCGGAAGCCACGATCGCCTGCTCGGAGTGGAGTTCAGCCGGGTCCACCGTCACCTCGGCATCAGACACCACCATCGGACGAACCTGCAGGAACCCGAAGCGGGCATGTGAGCTGTTGACCGGGTCAATAGTTACGGCGAATTCGATCTCGACCGCACTGCCGACTTCCTCCTGGCAGAGCGTCAGCAGGTGCTTGACCAGCTTGTTGAGCGGAACCTGCTCGATCTTCAGGATAGGGGCAAAATCAACCAGGCGGGGGCCGGGCGTACCGATGCCGGCGACAATGCGCTCTTCGCCCGGTTTGAAGGTCGAGGCAACGAAGCGAAGCGGGCCATCCTGCTCGGCATCGGCCAGCGTGCCTTTGATCAGGTACTCGGTCTCGTGGATCGGGTTGTACTCCGCCGGTTTCCCCATGTTGACGGCCCAGAATTCGTTCTGGGATTGGTCGAGCAGTTCGTCAATGGAACTATAAAGCGGATTTGCATTGGGAAAGGCGGGAGAGTACGAATAGGCCACGCCGCCATCGACGATCGTTTTCCCGAGACCGAGCGCCAGATCGATCACCCCTTCCTCGGGCTTGGCTTTGCCGGACGGATAGTAATTGAAGGAGCGGCCGACTCCGGAAACAGTGGGGTAGAAACGGTCGCCATAGCGGAGTCCGACCGTTTCCTGAATGATGACGGCCATTTTCTCGGAGGCGACATCCTGTCCCGTCGCTCTGATGTAATCACGGGCGCTCTTGAAGAAGGCGGAGGCATAGACAAACTTCACCGCTTCCAACAAACGGTGGAAACGCGAGTCCTGATCGAATTGGTTGTTCGGGATCATTTTGGTCCCGTATACGCCGGCGAACGGTTCGTAGAGTGCGTCCTCAAGCAGACTTGAGGAGCGCACGGCCAGCGGCGTGTGCACTTTGGAGATGAGAGCTCGCAGGTCCCCCACCAGCTCGGCGGGCAAATCCGCTTTCTGGAATGCGTGGGCGATCTGATCATCGCGCAGGTCTTCCGCCACGAGGTCATAGAGCTTGTTGGACTTCATGAAGGTGTCGAAGGCGCCGGTGGTGACGACAGCGAGGGTCGGCACATTGACGGTGATCTGCGGGAAAGCGGCCGAATCGAACCTCCGGGCGAGCAGATCGTGCAGGAACGCCAGTCCCTGGGCCTTTCCGCCGAGTTGGCCGGTGCCGATGTAGGTGAAACTCTCTTTGCCATCGAAGAAATTCCGGTCGAACCGGGGCAGGTTATCGATGGAGATGTTGTAGCCCTTGGTGTGCATGGGATGTACCTCTAAGATATGAGTACGGAAAAGGGGAGGGGAAGTCAAGATGCCGCCAGGGCTCGTCGAGTCTGCGTCTCTCGGAAGTCTTATGCGGCGGGCGGCCTGTCGGCTTCCAACTGCTCGGCCATGGATCGATACGAATGCCGGGCCGAGAGAAACAGATCCACCAGCAGCGGGGACTGCCGAAAGTAGGCCAGGCGCCGAAAGGGGGAGACGGTTGGTCTGATCCGGAGGGCGCGAAACGGCGAGGCGGCTTTGCGATGGAGACGACTGTATTCTCGATAGAATCTCGCGGCCGGGAGGCTGGTCGGGAAGAGACTATGGGCGAGGTCGAACAGGCGGCGATCCTGGCTGAGCAGGTTTTGGTGTACCTCGTCGAAGAACGATGTGCCGGGAAACGGCGTGAGAACGGTGAACTCGAAGTAGTATATGCGCATGCGATCCATGTACTCGAGAATGCGCTCGAAATCCGGGCGGGTGTATTCCGGACGAACAATGAAGGCGCCGAGGGGGTCGATACGGTTGGCATGGAGGATCTCGATGGCTCTGTTGTTCTCGGAGACCGAGCCCCGTTTGTTCAGGGCGGCGATTTCACTGTCGTCCGGTGACTCCAGTCCAAGGAAGAGCTTGCGGAGCCCGAGACGAGCCCATCGCTCAATCACCTCGGGGTGTTTGTTGATGTCATCGACGCGGCTGAGGGCGTAAAACTGCTTCTTCATGCCTGAGCGTTCGATGAGATCGGCCAGACGAGAGGCGTGCCGCCGATCGAAGAACAGGTTGTCATCGCCGATGTATACATACGGCTCCTCGATCTTCAGCAGTTCTTCAAGTACGAGTTCGGGTGAGCGCAGCAGCACCTTTCGATTGGTCAATGCGGGGCAGGGACAAAAGTTGCAGGCGTGCGGGCATCCCACTGAAGTGATCAGCAACGCGACCGGTTTCCAGACGAGATGGCAGTACTGAGGGCGATGGGGGCGGGTGAGTTCACGGCGCGGCAGCGGCAGGTGGTCGAGACTGGTCAGCGGCACGGGCAGAGGAGTGGTGTGCCAGCCGCGTGTAGTACGTATGTGCAGACCCTCGATTTCGGCCGGTGGCGAACCGGCCTCAAGGGCATCCACCAGGCGACGGAACAGGTCCGGGTGTTGTCCCCCGATCAGGTAGTCGACCTGCGGCGAAATCAGTTCGTGTGGCGCCAGCGTCGCATGCGGGCCACCGACGACGGTGGCGGTGCGGGGGGCCAGTCGCTTGACGAAAGCAAGGACTTCCAGGATTCGATCGAGATGGATGACCGTCCCGGTGATCCCCACGACCTGCGGCTCGAATGTCTCTATGCTCTGCATCCAGTCTCTTTCGACCTTCATGTCGAGGATGCGAACGTCGTGGTTGGGCAGGGCGGCCGCCAGATACTCGAGACCCAGCGGCTCGATGTTGATGAGTCCTTTCGGGACTATGCTCAGCGGATCGGTATCCGGATAGATCAACAAAACTCGCATATTTCCTCCTCATTCAAGACCAACGAGAGCAAGAGACTTGCCCGAAGCGGATGCCAGAGTGACGAGATTCGACAATTCGAAAGTGGGGGTGTGCGGTGTGTTGCCGTATCTGTCGGAATGCGAGCAGGTTACGGGTCGCGGGGCAGGCCGTTATCGCAATGTCATTGGATTACCGCAGGGCGGTGGGTGATTGCGAGAGCCGCTCATTGTCAGGCGTTCGTGCGGTGGTAGCTGGTTATTGGTTATCGGTCCGGCTAGCGAATAACCAGTGGAGGCAGACTGGCATGATTGGTCGACGGCCAGTCCACAGGGCGGAACGCGGACCGGGCGCCGATATGAGAAAGCCGTTGGAATGAGGGACCTTGGATGCTATTCTACAGGCTATGGTTGCGCTGGAAAAGCCGAGAATTCGTGTCGTTGTGGCTGACGATCACGCCTTGTTCCGCCAGGGGCTGGTGGCGCTGCTCCGCGGGTCGGCGGATTTCGAGGTAGTGGCGGAGGCACGCAACGGACAGGAGGCGATCGACCGGGTGGCCACGCTCAGCCCCGATGTGCTCCTGCTCGATATCCAGATGCCGGTGATCGATGGCATCCTGGCGGCACGGCGGCTGAGGGACCTTCAGTTTCGAACCGAGATCGTGTTTTTGTCCTCGGCCCACAGCGAGGATCAGGTGCGGGAGGCGTTCGAAGCGGGAGGGCGGGGGTACCTGCTGAAAAGCTGCGATTTCGAGGAGCTGTCCTACGCCTTACGCAAGGCGGCCAATGGCGATTTCTATCTGTCGGGTCCGGCCGGCAACGATGTGGTGGCGGAATACGTCAAACCGGCGCTGAACGACCAGAAGCCGGGGGGGATTGTCACCAAACGGGAGCGGGAGCTGGCGCGGCTCTTGGCCGATGGCTACTCCACTAAAGAGGCGGCGGACATTCTGAATATCAGTCCCAAGACGGCCGAGACGCACCGGGCGTCGATCATGAAGAAGCTGAACGCCAAAAACGTGACTGATATCGTCAAGTATTGCATCCGCAATCATATCATCGAACCGTAAACGGCCCGCCCCTCCTACAAGCTGTCCACAGTCACAGAATCAGGGCTTTGATAGACCGGGGCAGTGGTTATATTTGCGGTAGGTGAGTGCTCGCAATTCTTTTCGCGGGAGAGCGTCATGAAACGGCTGCTGATCGCGGGGCTAACTTCTTTAATTATCATCATCATCATCGGATGTGGCACTGAGACCGGGACAGGGCCAGGCGGCACGCCGATGCCGATGCCGTATCAGGAGGAGGCGGAGCAGATGGCGCTGTATTATAGCGGTGAGTTCAGGCCTCCCGCGCCATTGACATCGCGCATATCGAGTGAGCTGTATGCCATTCGCAGCACCCTCGGGGAGCAGATTCCCGAAGTCAACTGGTCGTTTTCCTTGCCGTGGGTCAAAAACACTGTCAGTACCGGCTGGGTTGACTCAATTGCGGCGCTGATTGAAGATTCGGCCTATGCCCCGTTTGACAGTCTGGTCGAACATTTCGGATTGCTCAATTACGGGGGGATCTGGCGGAGGTACATCACGTTCGGAAGCCCCAAGGCGGTGCATCCCTGGCATCTGGCCGACAGCATCAGCCGGGTCTCGGGAGTGACGTTTGCCAAGGCTTGCGAGACGGGGCAGCTCAGAGGACACTACTTTGCCCGCTCTGCATCTGCCCGGGGGATAGACTACTACTTCTGGATCGAACGCTGCCCCGAGTTGTGGGGGCGGCTTCTTTGGATTCAAGTGCGAGGCGGAAAGGCAGAGCTGAAAGGGGAGCATTACGAGTGCCCGCCGGAGGGATACGTGGCGGGATGGGAGCAGTATGTGGATGACGCCGAGGCGAACCGCCCGGCGTGGGTTAATAAGGCGCGCGATGCGTTCGCCCGACTGGATTACTGGGGTCCGAACTACGAATGGAGGGACAGATGAACAAGAATCGAAGCGGCCTGATTGCCGTGTACGCTGTGGTTATTCTGACAGTAATCATGGGCTGCGATTCCGATACTCCCACCGGTGGCGGCACGCCGATGCCAATGCCATATCAGGAAGAGGCGGAGCAAGTGGCGCTGTATTACAGCGGCGAATACACGCCGCCGATGCCTCTGGCGGCGCGCATATCGAGTGAGTTGTATGCCATTCGCAATAGCCTCGGAAAGCAGATTCCCGAGATTAACCGGCCATTCACGATGCCATGGAATCCATATGTTGTCAGCACAGGCTGGACTGATACCGCGGCGGCGTTGATTGCGGACTCTGCTTACGCCCCGCTTGACAATCTGACCGCGCATTTTGATCTGACATATATCCAATGGACGGTGTGGCCGCGGCATGTTACGCTGGTGAGTCCTCGGCCGGTCAATCCATGGATGCTTGCCGACAGTGTGCGCAATACACCCGGAATCATCTATGCGGAGATAGACCAGAGGCCGCTGCCGTGGGGCTACTATTTCGTTCGGGCAGAGAGCCGCCACGGCACGGACTACTTCTATTGGATCGAACATTGTCCCGAGCTATGGGGGCGGCTGCTCTGGATTGAAGTGCGAGGCGGAGAGGCGGAATTGAAAGGGGAGCACTACGAGTGCCCTCTTGATGCGAACGCTATGTGGGATCCTACGCTGCCCTGGTTAGTCAATTACGAGCGGTTTGAGAAGTGGATCGCGGACGCCGAGGCGAACCGACCGGCGTGGGTGGATAAGGCGCGATCGGAATTTGCCAAGTTGAGCATCTTTGGTCCTCATCACGAGTTCGAGAACCGGTAACACACCTATCAGGTGTGGTACTGCGATGGTGTGGCTGCTGGATTCCCGTTTGCACGGGAATGACAAACGGTGGCCCGCCGGCCTGCGGGGTGTGTCATCCCCGCGAAAGCGGGGATCCAGATTGGTAGGTCAAGACCCCCTTGCGGGTCTTGACGAGTGGGGGCCTGCGATGCCTAAGCCACTCTCTATCATCGCCTTAAGCCGCCTCAGGTCTTTTCCCTATGCGATATAGGGGTTCCCCCGATTGCCAAGAACTCGATTTGGACCTTTACTGGTGCGTGGACGGACGTGTCCACGGATGTCGGCTTGGGAGCCGGGTTGGCTTTCGGCCGTGGAAACAGAGATGATCGTAAGACACCAACATACCTAACCGAGTGAGTTTGTCTCTCTAAGGAGTAGTTTCATGTCGGCTGATTATGCCCAGAGCTTTATGGCTCAAATCAAAGCCAAGAACCCGGCAGAGCCGGAATTCCACCAGGCGGTGCAGGAAGTGGTCGAGTCGCTCGCCCTCGTCATGGACCGTCATCCCGAATACCGCAAGGCGAAGATTCTCGAGAGAGTCGCCGAGCCGGAGCGGGTTATCCTGTTTCGCGTGCCGTGGATGGACGACCAGGGTGAAATCCATGTGAACCGTGGGTTCCGTATCGAGATGAACAGCGCGATCGGCCCGTACAAGGGGGGTCTGCGGTTCCATCCGTCGGTGAACCTCGGCATCCTGAAGTTCCTGGCGTTCGAGCAGGTGTTCAAAAACAGCCTGACGACACTCCCGATGGGTGGCGGCAAGGGCGGTTCGGATTTCGATCCGAAAGGGAAGAGCGACAACGAAGTGATGCGGTTCTGCCAGTCGTTCATGTCCGAGCTGTCGCGCCATATCGGTCCGAATACCGACGTACCGGCGGGTGATATCGGCGTCGGCGGCCGTGAAATCGGTTTCATGTTCGGCCAGTACAAGAAGCTCCGGAACGAGTTCACCGGCGTGCTTACCGGCAAGGGTCTGAACTGGGGCGGCTCGCTGATTCGTCCGGAAGCCACCGGCTACGGCGCGGTCTATTTCGCGGCCGAAATGCTGGGGACCAAGAACCAGTCGCTGCAGGGGAAGACCTGCCTGGTGTCCGGTTCGGGCAACGTGGCTCAGTACACGATCGAGAAAGTGAACCTGCTGGGCGGCAAGTGCGTGACGGTCTCCGACTCGGGCGGGTACATCTATGATCCGGAAGGAATCAACACCGAGAAGCTGTCGTTCGTGATGGAATTAAAGAACGTCAAGCGCGGCCGGATCAAAGAGTACGCCGACAAGTATCGGACGGCTACTTACACGCCGATCGATCCCAAGATGGACTACAATCCGCTGTGGAATCACAAGGCTGACTGCGCGTTCCCGAGCGCCACGCAGAACGAAATCAACGGCAAAGACGCCCAGAACCTGGTGAAGAACGGCGTGTTTGTGGTGTCCGAGGGGGCCAACATGCCGACCACTCCGGAAGGCGTGAAGGTGTTCCTGGATCACCGGATTCTGTATGGTCCCGGCAAGGCGGCCAACGCCGGCGGCGTGGCGACCTCCGGTCTGGAAATGTCGCAGAACTCCATGCGGTACGGCTGGACCCGCGAGGAAGTGGACAACCGGCTGCATTTGATCATGAAGTCGATCCACAAGTCGTGTGTCGATGCCTCGACCCGGTTCGGTACCCCGGGGAACTACGTCAACGGCGCGAATATCGCCGGGTTCCTCAAGGTTGCCGATGCCATGATGGATCAGGGTCTGGTCTAATCTCCTTCTGTTGGTACGATGTTTCGCAAAAAACGGAGTGGGCTGACAGCCCCTCCGTTTTTATATTGAACGGATAAGGCGGTCGCCCCGGAGGTCGATACTCTACCTATATTGGGGCACTGGAGCTGGTGACAATGTCGGACTTTGAAAAACTACTGACCGAACACGGATTTGCCAATCGCTTCCATCAGTTTCAAAACCTGATGAGGCACCGCATTCGGGAAATCCTGCTGGTCTCCAGCCTGTATGACTCCTTCATCCTGGAGGAGGACGGCCGGCTCTCCGAGATGATCCTCTCGGGGTATCTGGATCTCAATCTGAGCAACGCTCCGGGCATCACGCGCGTCTCCACCGGCGCCGAAGCGCTGGAGATGGCGGCCGATGAGGACCGGTTCGGGCTGATCATCACAACCATGAATCTGGGGGACATGGATGCGGTGGAGTTCGCGCGCCGGGTGCACAAGGCGGGTCTCGACATTCCGGTGATCATGCTCACGTACGACAACCGGGAGCTGATCGAACTGACCGCGTATCATGATGTCTCGGTGTTCGAGAAGATTTTCGTCTGGCAGGGGGACTATCGCATCCTGATTGCGATGGTGAAGTACATCGAGGACAAGCTGAATGTCGAGCACGACACCGAGGCGGTGGGGGTGCAGTCGATTCTCCTGATCGAGGACAATATCAATTACTACTCTTCGTTTCTTCCGCTCATTTACACGGAGTTGTTCAAGCATTCCCAGAACCTGATGGCGGAGAGCGTCAATCTGTCGCACAAGTTACTGCGGATGCGGGCCCGGCCGAAGATCCTGTTGTGCAGCACCTATGATGAAGCGTGGCAGTATTACCAGAAGTACCAGGACTGCCTGTTGGGGGTCATTTCGGATGTCGAGTTTCCACGCGGCGGGCAAATGGATCCCGAGGCGGGCATCTCATTCGCGCACCAGGTAAAGGCGGCGCATTTCGATATCCCGATCATTCTGCAGTCGGACTCGGCCCAGTTCGAGCAGCGGGCAAGAGAAATGGGGGCGGGGTTCTTGTGGAAGCGATCACCGGTGCTGCTGCAGCAATTGCGCCAGTTCATGGTGGAGAACTTCAGTTTTGGAGACTTCATCTTCCGACTGCCGGGCGGTGAGGCGGTGGGGTATGCCGAGAATCTGCGGACGCTCGAAGAACAACTGGCGGTGGTGCCGGAGGAGTCCATTCGGTATCACGCCGAGCGGAACCACTTTTCCAACTGGCTGAAGGCGCGGACCGAGTTTTGGCTGGCCCACCAGCTGCGGCCGCGCAAGGTGACGGATTTCGAGACGGCCGAGGAGCTGCGCCAGGATCTGATTCGGGCGCTACGGGATTTCCGTCGCGAGCGCCACACCGGAACGGTGGCTGATTTCGATCCGGATACGTTCGATTCGAACGCCAGTTTCGCCCGGATCGGGTCCGGCTCGCTGGGCGGCAAGGCGCGGGGTCTGGCGTTTGTCACCACCCTGCTGAAGAACTTCAAACTGCACGAGCGGTTTCCGCGGACGCGAATCGAGGTCCCGGCGGCGCTGATCGTGGCGACGGACATATTCGATCAGTTCCTGGATCACAACCGCCTGCGCGATTGGGCGATCCAGGAGTCCAGCGACGACGCCATCACGGCGAGGTTCCTCGAAGCGCATCTTTCGGATGTGGTAACGGCCGATCTTCGGGCGTTTATCGGATTGGCCGACTATCCCCTGGCGGTTCGGTCCTCGAGCCTGCTTGAGGACTCCAAGTACCAGCCATTCGCCGGCATCTACCAGACCTACATGCTGCCGAACAACCATGAGGATCCGGCGATCCGTCTGGAGGAGCTCATCAGCGCCATCAAGCGCGTGTATGCCTCGACCTTTTCGGCCCGCACCAAGTCGTACATTTCGGCCACGCCGTACCGCCTGGAAGAGGAAAAGATGGCGGTGATCATTCAGAAGCTGGTGGGGGTACGGCACGGGGACCGGTTCTATCCGGACTTTGCCGGAGTGGTACGGTCGTACAATTTCTATCCGCATCCGCCCATGGTGCCGTCGGATGGCATCGCCTCGGTGGCGCTGGGACTCGGCACGACCGTTGTGGATGGCGGCTTCGCCGTCCGGTTCTGTCCGAAATACCCGCGTCATCTGCTGCAGTTTTCCGGTACCGACGAGACGCTGCGCTTTTCGCAGCGGACGTTCTATGCCCTGGAGCTGGCGACCAACGGCAACAACGCGGACCATCAGCGGGAAATGAAACTCAGCGATTTCGGTCTGGAGGTGGCGGAACATGACGGCACGTTGCCGGTCGTGGCCTCTACCTACTCCCGGGAAAACGACGCTATCACGGACGGGCTGTCGCGGCCGGGCGTGCGCCTGGTCACCTTCGCGCCGATACTGAAGAACGATCTGTTCCCACTGGCCGAGATCCTGGACCTCATCATGGAGATGGGACGGTGGGGGTTGAGTTCCCCCGTGGAGATCGAGTTTGCGGTCAACTACTCGGTGCCGCGCAATGCGCCTCGGGAGTTCGCATTCCTGCAAATGCGGCCTCTGGTCACGAGCCACGAGCTGGAGGAGCTTGATGTCGATCACGTTGAGCCGATCCAGTTGCTGTGTCAGAGTCCTCAGGTGCTGGGGAACGGGCTCATGGCGGAGATCTACGATCTGGTAGTGGTGGATCCCGAGGAGTATCGGCGGGATAAGAGTCTCGAAGCGGCGCGCGAGGTGAGCCAGTTCAACGCCGAGCTGGTGTCGCGGCGGCGGCCATATATCCTGATCGGGGTGGGGCGGTGGGGCTCGAGCGATCCCTGGCTGGGGATACCGGTGACCTGGGATCAGATCTCGGGTGTGCGAGTGATCGTGGAGTCGAGCTTCAAGGACTTCAATGTGGCGCCCTCACAGGGGAGCCATTTCTTCCAGAACATTACGTCGGCGCGGGTCGGCTATTTCAGCGTCAACACGTTCTCTGACGAAGGGATGGTCGACTGGACCTGGCTGCGGAAGCAGAAGGCTGTCGGGATGAAGGAATACACGCGGCATTACCAGTTTGAGCACCCGCTCATTGTCAAGATGAACGGGCGCAACAACCGCGGCATCATCCTGAAGCCGAGCTGACGTCCGGCGACTTCCCGATCAATCTGCGATTACTTGCAGCAGTCGTGCACGTTGCTTCCGGGCTCGGCCGGGGCGTGCAGTTTGGGGCTGAGATACGGTATGCCGAGCGATGAACCGCGGAGAATGAGCAACAGGGCAAGCAGTACCGCACCGACCGGCAGGAGTTTCAGGAGCGACTGCCGAAACCGCATGGGGAGAACGCCGCCAAACAGGGAGGTGGCGAACATGGCGGGGAAGGTGCCTATTCCGAACAGAACCATATAAGTGGCGCCGCTCGAGACGGTACCGCCGGCCGCGGCCGCCGCCAGGGCCACGTAGACCAAGCCACACGGGAGCAAGCCGTTCAAAAGTCCGATGGCGAAGAGGGAGCGTTGCGTGTGGACGCCGAACATGCGTCCCCAGATGATTTTGATGCGGTCGATCAAGCCGGTCACCTTGTTCATGGGGAGGAGTCGGCGGGCCAGTCTGGTCGGCAGGAGTACGCCGAGAAGGATGACGACGCCGGCCAGAATGGAAAGCGTTTGCTGGAATCCGGCCATCACCACGAGTTTGCCGAGCAGGCCGCACAGGGCACCCATCAGGGCATACGTGATGATGCGTCCGGCGTTGTAGAGCAGACGGCTGACGAGCAGTGCGGTCCGCGAATTGAACTCGCGCGGCAGCGCCAGGGCAATTGGTCCACACATGCCGATGCAATGCACGCTTCCGAGAAAGCCGAGGGCGAGAGCCGACCAAAGATACGTTTCCATCGTACGTTCCTTATGGGACCAGCAGGTCCTGTTCCAGAAAAAACTCCTGTGCCTCCATCGTCCAGGTAAGCTTGGCTCGCCAATAACCAGTGGAGAGCCGGTCATCGGCAATGATCTGGACGCGGGCAGTGTCAAGCAACAAGGGGCGGGCGAAATCCATAGCGGCCACCGAGGGGCGGTAGAAAAGCACCTGCCCCGCAATTGACTGACCGTAGTCAGGAAAGCGGAGCGTCACCGAGCGGCTGGCAGCGGTGAAGGTGATCGACGGCTTCTCCGCCAGGGCGGCGGTGCGATTGAGCTTGTCGATTTGGTTTTGGTATACGAGCGTCTTCTCGTAGTAGTGCGGTTCGACCAGGTCAAAGTGCTGCAGCGAGGCGTAGCCGACGCAGGCCAGAATGAACAGCACGAAACCGATGTACAGGGAAGCGATCCCGATTCCCCAACGATTGTTGGCTGGCTGGGTCATGGATTCCTCCGGGGCTCCGGGCCGACAAACGTGGTGCGGACCGTCGAGAGTCGTTTGTCGCCGGAAAAGACCTCAATGGTGATCAGGCTGTTGGCCGTGAAAAGGCTCGCCTTGGGTATCTCGATGGAGAACACGGACTCGCGCTGGCCTTGCGGCGGAACATCCAGCTCGGGGCCAAGGAGGGAGAGCGTGCCGTTGGCGCCCGCCAGGCGCAACGTCACCGGAAGCTTATCGGCGGTTTTGTTGGTTACGGTGATGGTATAGACATTCCGGATGGCGCCACTGCTCAATTCCTCGAACAGCGAGCCGGCAGCCCGAAGGACCGTGGCCTCAACCGGCGTGCGGAGGATCAGGAGGGTGGAAAAGACAATGACCAGAACCGACAGGACGGCGGTGTAGAGCTTCATGCGCGGAGTGAACCGCAGCGGCCGGCCATGAGCAATGGTGTCATAGGAGGCATAGCGGATGAGGCCGGGCGGGAACCCGACGCCGCGCATGGCCCGGTTGCAGGCATCGATGCAGGCGGTGCAGTTCACGCACTCGAGCTGGGTGCCGTGGCGGATGTCGATGCCGGTCGGGCAGACTTTGACGCAGGCGCCGCAATCGATACAGTCCCCCTTGCCGGGTCGATCGCCGCCGCGGGACATCGGGCCGCGCGGCTCGCCACGCCGGAAATCATAGGCGACGACAATCGAATTGGTGTCGAGAAGAACCGACTGGAGTCGACCGTAGGGGCAGACCAACGTGCAGGCCTGCTCTCGGAACCAGGAGAAAACCCAGTAGAAGATGAGCGAGAAGATGCACATCAGGACAAAACCGGTGAGATGTTCGGCCGGTGGTGAGGAGATCAGCTCAAGGAGGGCATTGATCCCGATGAAGTAACTCAGAAACGTATTGCCGATCAGGAACGCCAGGCCGAAGAACAGGGAGTGTTTGAGCGCCTTCTTGATGAACTTGGTGCCCGACATCGGGGCGCGGTTGAGCTCACGCTGGCGCGGGCCGTTTCCTTCGATGAAGTACTCGATGCGACGAAACACCATTTCGAGGAAAACGGTCTGCGGACAGATCCAGCCGCAGAAGAGGCGGCCGTACGCGGCAGTAAACAGGATAATGAACACGGCGAGTGTTATGGCGCCGAGCACAAATAGATAAATGTCCTGCGGCCAGAAGATGAATCCCAGGATGAAGAATTTACGGTGGCCAATGTCAAACAGGAGGAGCGGGTTGCCGTTCAGTTTGATCCAGGGCGCACCGAAGAGAAAGGCCAGCAGACAGGCCGCTACAATCGTGCGTGCGGTGTAGAGCTTGCCGGTCGGCTGGGTGGGATAGACCCAGATGCGGTTGCCGCGCCGGTCGATCGTGGCCAGCGAATCCCTGAACGCATCGGGTCGTTCTGATTTCGGGGCGCCCATATTACTGCTTCACGAGCTCACCCTGCGGGGCTTTGGGATTCGGGGGGTTGGTTCCGTGCAGGGTCATGACATAACTCGCCACACGGTGCATCTCTTCCGGTTTCAACTCGCCGCGCCAGGAGAGCATCCCTTTGGCCGGCACGCCGTACTTGACGGTTTTCAGGACATTCGTAACACCGGCGCCGTGCAGCCAGTAATCATCGGTCAGGTTCGGACCGATATTCCCTTCGCCGAGTTTGCCATGGCATTGGACGCAGCGGACCTGATAGATCTGCCTGCCTGCCTCCAGACTCTCCTGATCGGTGAGGGCGACGTAGGTGACGGTATCGGTCTCGCGCCGCTCAATGGTCATGAGGGTCGCTCCCTTTTTCTTGATCTGGCCCAGAGCGGCCTGGTCCCGGACCGGATCGTAGATCGGCGGATGGTATTCGGAAATGACGCCGAGCAGTTTGGTGCCCGCCGGCTCCACCCGGACGTAATTAGGGTCGACCTCGCGCAGATACTCATCGGAGCTGAGGTAACCGATGCCGAAGACATGGTAGTAGAGCAAGTAGAGAATTCCCCAGAGGATGGTGATATAGAACAGCCAGACCCACCAACGAGGCAGATCGTTGTCCAGTTCCTGGATGCCGTCGTACTCGTGGTCGATCATCAGTTTTTCATCGGACATGGCAATCTTCTCCGTTCTGCTCGTGGGCCGATGCGCTGTCGAGCGGCAGATGTCCCATGTGGTCGACATGCCGGCGGTCCATCAGGACAACACGCACGATGATCGCGAGGAACGCCACAATCATGAGCACCATGGCGGCGACTGCGTACCACGAGTTCTGCTCGATCCCCTGTAATACATCTTTGAACATGCGCTCTCCTTCCCCTCACATCCCGGCTCGCGCCGTGTTGCCCGCCTTGATATCGGTTCCGAGGCGCTGCAGGTAGGCGATGAGCGCGATGATCTCCCGATCCGGCTCGGCGTTGATCTGGGACTCTTTGAGCCGAGCCGTGATCTGGGCGGCCTGATCGGCGAGATCCTTGTTCGCGCTCTGGTCGTATCCGGGCGGGTACGGTACGCCGAGCGTCTGCATGGCGCGGATTTTCGCCGGTGTGGAACTCGTGTCCAGTACATCGGTCAGCAGCCACGGATACGGCGGCATGATCGAGCCGGGGGACATGGACGTCGGGTCTTTCATATGGGCGTAATGCCAGGCATCGGGGTACCGCCCTCCCTCGCGCTGCAGATCGGGTCCGGTTCGCTTGGAGCCCCATTGGAACGGATGGTCATAGACATATTCGCCCGCCTTGGAGTATTCGCCATACCGTTCGGTTTCGGAGCGGAACGGACGGACCAATTGCGAGTGGCAAGTGTAGCACCCTTCGCGGACGTAGATGTCTCTCCCTTGCAGTTCAAGCGGGGTGTACGGTTTGACCGCCGCGATGGTCGGGATGTTGGATTTGATCAGGAAGGTCGGGATCATCTCGATGATGCCGCCGGCCAGAATCGCAATCGCCGTCAGGACAGTGAACAGCACCGGCTTTCTCTCGAGCCATCGGTGGTTGACTTTGACCGGCCCCTTCTCCTCGTGGACGATCGCCGGGGCCTGGGCGGTTTCGGTTGCGACCAGCGATCCCGCCTTCATCGTCTTTGCCAGATTGTAGATCATGATGATCGTGCCGACCAGGAATAGTCCACCGCCGACCGCGCGGAGAATGTACATCGGGATGACCTGAAGCACGGTCTCCAGGAAGTTCGGGTACCGCAGCAGCCCTTCGGGAGTGAACTCCTTCCACATCAATCCCTGCGTGATGCCCGCGAAGTACAAGGGGAGCGCGTAGATGATGATGCCCAGGAAGCCGATCCAGAAGTGCAGATTGGCCAGTTTCTCCGAATACAATTTCGTCTGATACAGGCGCGGAATGAGCCAGTACAATATACCGAACGTGAGGAAGCCATTCCAGCCCAGCGCGCCGACATGGACGTGGGCGATGGTCCAGTCGGTGAAGTGCGAGAGGGCGTTGACACTTTTCACCGAAAGGAGGGGGCCCTCGAAGGTTGCCATACCGTAGGCGGTGACCGCCACGACCATGAATTTCAGGACCGCGCTTTCGCGCACCTTGTCCCAGGCACCACGCAGGGTGAGCAATCCGTTCAGCATGCCGCCCCAGGAGGGGGCAATGAGCATGATCGAAAAGACCGAGCCGAGCGACTGCGCCCAGTCGGGCAGCGACGAGTAGAGCAGGTGATGAGGGCCGGCCCAGATGTAGATGAAGATCAGCGCCCAGAAGTGGACGATCGAGAGCCGGTAGGAGAACACGGGGCGATTGGCCGCCTTGGGCATGTAGTAGTACATCATCCCGAGGTACGGGGTGGTGAGAAAGAAGGCCACCGCATTGTGGCCATACCACCACTGGACCAGCGCATCCTGCACGCCGGCGTAGACTGGATAGCTTTTCAGGAAGGAGACCGGCAGTTCGAGCGAATTGACGACGTGCAGCACGGTGACGGTCACCCAGGTGGCGATGTAAAACCAGACGGCCACATACATGTGTTTTTCGCGGCGTTTGATGATGGTGCCGAACATGTTGATGCCGAAGGCGATCCAGACCAGGGCGATCGCGATGTCGATGGGCCACTCCAGTTCTGCATACTCCTTGCTGGTCGTGAACCCGGCGGGGAGCGTGATAGCGGCGGCGACAATGATCAGCTGCCATCCCCAGAAGTGGATCTTGCCGAGCAGCTCGGAGAACATCGGGGCCCTGCACAGCCGCGGCAGCGAGTAGTAGATCGACATGAAGATACCGTTGCCGACGAAGGCGAAAATGACGGCATTGGTGTGCACCGGCCGGATGTGGGAGAAGGTCGTGATAGCCAGACCCAGGTTCAGGGCAGGGTAGAAGAGCTGGATAGCGGCTACCAAACCGACCAGCATTCCCACCACCCCCCAGAGCATGGTGGCGATGCCAAAATCCCGCACCAGTTTGTTGTCGTACTGAAACGTTTCTACAGCCATGTATCAGAACTCCACAGGCGAGTTATTTCTTTTCCTTTTCCGAGTCGGCCGGCGGCGTATCATCGAAGAGCATGCGCACCGACGGGGTCACCATGTCGTCGTATTGCCCGGTCTTGGTGGCCCAGAGAAATGCGACCAGGAAACCGGCAGCCACAAGGACCGAGGCCAGGAGGAGAATAATCACGACGCTCATGTCATGGCAACCTTTGAAATCGTGCGACCAGTCGGGTCACCAGCGTGGCGAACACTACCACCGATACCGAACTGATCGGCATGAGAATCGCCGACACCAGCGGTGAAAGTCGGCCGGAGACGGCAAATGCCAGGCCAATGGCATTATAGGCCAGAGAGAGACCGAACGCCATCATGATCACGGTGCGACAGTGTCGCGAGAAAGCCAGGAATCCGGGCAGTCCGGCCAACGCCGGGGCTTCGATAATGCCATCACAGGCGGGGGCGAAAGAGGAAGCGTCCTCGGTCACGGCCAGGCCGACCATGGCAGCCCGCAGCGCCCCGGAATCATTGAGACCATCGCCGATCATCAGCGTGCGCCGTCCGGCGCGTCCGAGGGCGTCAAGGTGATCCAGTTTGTCGTGCGGAGACTGGCTGAAGTGCAACTCGGCGCTCTCGCCCAACAGCGCTGTCAGCCGGTCGCGCTCCCCCGGACCATCGCCCGACAGGACGGAGATTCGGTATTCCCGGCGCAATGCGGTGAGCCCCTCGGACAGACCTTCCCGGTAGACGTTCCGGAACTGGTAGAATCCAAGCAGCCGCTTTTCTATGGCCACGAAAATGGCCCCCGTGGCCTGATCGGGCGATTGAAAGGTCTCGACCAGCCGTGCACCCGCACCGGCCCAGGCGAGACTGCCGATGCGCAGTTCGCGACCATCGACGGTCCCAGCCAGCCCCTTGCCCGGAATCTCCACAAACCCCGAAACCTCGAGCGACGGCCGGGAAGGCAATGCCTGCGCCAAGAGCCGGCTTGAGGGGTGGGTGGAGTGACGGACCAACGAGAGAATCAGTTGCTCCTGGTCCGGGGTCAGAGGCGTGCCCTCGAACGATACTGTTTGCCGATCGGCCAGGGTCAGGGTGCCGGTCTTGTCAAAGACGATGGTGTCGATTTGGCTGAGTGTCTCAATCACCTGCGGGGCTCGCACAAAGAACTTCCGCTCGCCCCAGAGACGCGCGGCCGTGCCAAGTACGAACGGACTGGCAAGAGCCAGGGCGCACGGACAGGCCACGATCAGAACGGAGGTGACCACATGGGAGACTCGAGATGGATCCTTCAGGCCCCAGTAGAGGCCGGAAGCTACGGCGGCGGCCAGGACGGCCCCGATGAAGTACTTGCCGATGCGATTGGCCATCGACGATATGCTGGGGCGGTTGGATGGGGCCAGTCGATCATCCTGCCAGAGCGAGATCAGATAGCTGTCCGACACTTCCCGGATGACCTCAAGCTCGATAGCTTCGCCGGTCTGTCGTCCGCCGGCGTGCAGGCGGTCTCCGGAGACCAGTTCTCGGGGCTGTGACTCCCCGGTAACGAAACTGTAGTCAATCAGGGCATGCCCTCGGATCAGGACGGCATCGGCCGGCACCAGTTCCTGATTACGTATGAGGATGCGGTTCCCCGGGCGGAGTTGGGTGATCGGGACGGTAGTCTCCCCATGGTCTTCCAGTCGCACGCAGGAAATCGGGAAATAGGCGCGATAGTCGCGATCGAACGAGAGCCGCTCGAAGGTCTTCTGCTGGAAGAGTCGTCCGAGCAGCAATAGGAAGACCAGTCCCGAGAACGAATCCAGGTAGCCGGGGCCATCTCCGGAGAGGATATCATAGGCGCTGCGCAAGAACAGCATACCGATGCCAAGTGCCAGCGGAACATCGAGGTTGATCACCCGTTGTTTCAGGCCGGCCCACGCGGAACGGAAGTAATCGGCGGCCGAATAGAACAGCACCGGCAGCGAGAGAATGAGACTCGTTATTCGGAAGGTGGTCGACAGGGCGGTTTCGCCGACCGTTCCGGACGACAGATATTCGGGAAAGCTGAACAGCATGATGTTGGCGAACGAGAAACCGGCCACACCGATCTTCGCATACAGCCGCCAGTTCAGACGCCGGGTCGGTTTCCGCCCCAGACTGGCCAGGCGGATTTCCGGTTCGTATCCGAGGCGGGTGAGCAGTTCGACAATTTGGCGCAGAGAGGTCTTCTCACGGTCGAAGACGATGGTAACCCGCCGATCGGGCAGCGTGGCATCCGACCGCGATATGCCGGGATGAAGGCGATACAGATTCTCGAGCAGCCAAATGCAGGAAGCACAATGAATCTGTGGGATGTGGAGCGATATCCGCGAGCGCTGCTCACCGGCATAGTCGAGAAGCTGCGACTGGACCTGCGGATCATCGAGATAGGCGTGGCGTCCCGTGAGGTCAGCCGCCGGCCGCAGGCCCGGGGCCTGGTCGGAGCGGTAATACTGGCCGAGATTGGCTCCCGACAGCAGCAGGTACACCGCCCTGCAGCCGGCACAACAGAACGGTTTGTCGTCCTGATAGGCGGTATCCTGTTCGCACGGTAGTCCGCAGTGATAACATGCGGTTTTCGGTTGGACAGTCTTGGCGTTCACGTCTTAGCAATCCCGCAGTACAAATGTGTACTAAGTAGTGCGATATAATCCTCTTTAGCCCATTTTCAAGCATGTAATATAGAGACAGGTCGAAAAGGCGGCAAGGGGATTTGGCGGAACATCTGGTGTGGCCGGCGAAGGTCGCGACAGTGGGGCGCGGGATACCGGCGCGGCGAACTTGCGGCGGCGCAGGAGAACCACGGAATGTCGATTCGGAAATCGACTTGCCTTCATGGACAATCCGCCCTAATATGCGGGCTCTTGAATCGGCGGTCGGCGCTTATCCGACGGCGCCATCGGAATTGGAGGATTGGACGAATATGTTGTGCAGTCGATATCGGCCTTACCTGGCGCTGGCGGCCATGACGTTCTCGCTGTGCGCGATAGGGTCGCAACTTTCGACCGCCGACACCCCGAAGGCAAAGATCAGTTACACGCAGCGCATTCGAATCGAGACGGCGGATAACGCCACGCACCTGTCGCCGGACAGCTTGGCCGGGTCAAGTTACATGCGTCAGCGAACGAGCCTGATGGCCCAGCTGTTTCCGGATTCCCGGGTTGAGCTTGCCGCCAAAATCACCAATGAGATGCGGTACTATTTCGTCCCGGAGAGCAAGGCGTTTACGATCGATGAAGTGATTGTCGATCTGCTGTATGCGCGCTGCGACAGTCTCGGTGGTCGGCCGGTGAGCGTGATCGTGGGGCGACAGAATATCACGCTGGGGGAAGGGTTTGTCATCATGGATGGTGGGCCGCTTGATGGTTCCCGTTCGGCCTACTTCAATGCTCTGCGGACCGACTGGATGCCGTCGACCGGACACGTGCTGACCGGCGTGTATGCCCGCCAGACGGAGCAGGACTGGCTCCTGCCGATTGTTCACAACCAGCGCAAGAAAATGGTGGAGGGGCGAGAGGAAGCGCTCTTTATCTATTACGCCGGTTCGATCGGGAAGGTCGGCCTTCAGGCGTATGCGATTCGCAAAAACGTTCGTGGGACATCGACCAGCACCAAGGCGGAGATCAGCTGTATCGGAGGCCGGTTCGCGATTCCCGTCGGGAAGCGGCTCGACCTGGTGAGTGAGGTCGCCAGCCAGTTCGGTGACTGGGCGAGTGAAAACCAGACCGGATTAGGCGGCTACTCGTATCTTGACGTCCGGACCGGCTGGCCGATGCACTTCCCGAAGAGCGTTCAGGTGGGTGTGCTGTACCTCAGCGGCGACGATCCGGCGACCCCTGACTACGAGGGGTGGGAGCCGATGTTCGGCCGGTACCCCAAGTGGAGCGACTCGTATATCTACACGCTCGTCCGAGAGCGCGGCGTAGCCTACTGGACCAATTTGATGTCGGTCTTCGCAAAGTCGTCGCTGGATGTGGCCAAGGACGTGACCTTGTCGCTGGATTATCACCATTTGATGGCACCTCAGAGACCCGATGACCGTCCGTTTCCGGGCGGAGATGGGACCACGCGGGGTAACCTGGTGATCGCCAAGCTGGCGTACACTATGAGTCCCCGCGTCAGTGGACATGTGCTGTGGGAGAGCTTCACACCCGGCAGTTACTACTTCGACGGCGCAGACAGCTTTGGCTGGATGCGGATGGAGCTGTTTCTCAAATTCTAACACGGGATGACACCATGCTGATTAAGCTCATCGTGATAGGCGCCTTTGCTCTGATGGTCATTGTGGTCGGTATCCTGGGGATGCGGCGCACGCGATCATTCTCGGATTACTTTCTCGGCGGGGGGACAATCGGGCCATACATGACCGCTTTTACCTATGGCGCCGCCTACTTCTCGGCGGTGCTGTTTATCGGTTTCGCCGGGAAGATCGGTTGGGACTTCGGCTATTCGGGTTTGTGGGTGGCGCTGGGCAATGCGGTGGTGGGTGTACTGGGGGTGTGGTGGCTGATTGGGTACCGGACCAAGCAGATGTCGATCGACTACAAGGTCGAGACGATGCCGGAGTTCTTCGGGAAGCGGTTTCAGAGCCGGGCCTTTCGTCTCTACAGTTCGATCGCCATCTTCGTGTTCTTCATTCCATACTCGGCTGCGGTGTTTATCGGGCTGTCGTATCTGTTCCAGGTGAATTTCGGGATCGACTACACGCTGGCGCTGTTGTTCATGGGTCTGTTCACGGCGATCTATCTGGTGCTGGGCGGCTACAAGTCGATGACCATGATCGACGTCATTTTTGGCATAATCATGGCGGTTGGATCGGTCGTGCTGATCGGCAGCACGATCGGTGCGGGCGGGGGGCTGACAACGATGACGGCCAAGCTGAACACGATTGATCCCAAGTTGACCGGGGTGGTCGGTCCGCCCGGATTCTGGCCGCTCTTTTCGCTCGTGTTCCTGACCAGCATAGCGCCGTTCGCCATGCCGCAGCTCGTGCAGAAGTTCTATGCCATCAAGGACCGGAAGTCTATACGGATAGGGATGGTGGCATCGACACTGTTTTCCATCCTGCTCGCCACGACGGCCTACTTCTCCGGATCGGTGTGTCGCTTGTTTCTCGATCCCACCAAGGCCCCGGCGGCGTTCAAGGACGGCAAGCCGATCTTCGACGCTCTCATGCCGGAGTTCCTGACCAATGTTATTCCCGGCTCACTGGCGATACTGATGCTGCTCCTCATTCTCTCGGCGTCGATGTCGACGCTGGCGGCGCTGGTGCTGATTTCGAGCTCCTCGGTCGCCAAGGATGTGTACGCCGGGTTCATCAATCAGAAGGTGTCGGACAAGAATCTGACGCTGATGATGCGGGTTTGCAGTGCCGGCTTTGTGGCGATTTCTGTGGTGCTGGCCTATTTCAAGCCATCGACGATCGTGGCAATTCTGGGGATTTCGTGGGGGGCGATCGGATCCGCCTTCCTGGGACCGTATTTGTCCGGACTTCTCTGGAAGCGGGCCACTCCACTTGGGGCGTGGAGCTCGTCGATCGTGGGACTGGCCACCTGCCTGACTCTGTATGTCACGGGGACGCCATCGCCGCAGGCGGGGACGATCGGGATGTTGGTATCACTCGCGCTGGCACCGCTGGTGAGTCTGGTCTCGAAGCCGGTCGCGACGTCGGGGAATTGACCTTCAGTCTCGTGAAACTCAACCGGTTTTGCGCCGGCCATTTACCGAGAGTCAAGGTAATGGTGTTGGAGTTATTCCAATGTTGGATTACATCTAAGACGAGGCCAGAAGAAGCTACTCTCTTCGCTTTCGCTTCCCTCTGGGGACCACCTGATACTCGCGAACAGCGTAGTCTTCAAGTGGTTTGCCGCCCTCCACGAGCAAGGCTTCCCAGGGCACCTCGTCGACAATCCCCGTCTCGTCATCGATAAAGTCATGGTGCTGCCTGAGGTTGGGGTCGAACACGACAATTCCCTCCTTGAGAATCTGGACCTTGAGTAAGTTCTTTTCTACCAGAAGGTTAATGGTGATATGGACAGTCTGCTCGCGAGACAGCCGGGCAACCAACACAGACATTGTCCGAGACATCATCGGCCGAAGGGTGGGCCTCGGTTCGAAGCAGGTACTCCAATACGGCAACCCGCTGGGGAGTAGGCTGGATTCCATGTTTTCGCAGCAATGAGACGACGTCTTGCATGAGTGTTAGAAATATTCTAATCTTATACATCGTCAAGAACACGCCTCACCACCTCACAGGCCCGAAACCCCTTGTCATTTCAGACCCTCGGGCCTATGATAGGTCAAGGACCCAACGCTGTACTGGATGAATGAAGCGACACCGACAGAACCCCATCATTGATCGCCTCCGTATCCCGACTGTGCCGCCGCATCTGGTCGATGTTTCCTCAGTGTTCAACCCGGGGGCGGCCTGGTTCGATGACCAGGTGGTGCTGTTGCTTCGCGTGCAGAATCGGGGGCGCGAGACGTTGCTTCTGCCGGCATTCAGCCGTGATGGCATCGCGTTCGATATCCGTCCCGCGCCGGTTTCTGTTGAGGGGCTGGAGACGCTACCCTACCCGCTGTATCACGCATATGATCCGAGAATCACGCGCATAGATCACGAGTTTCTCATTACGCTGGCATTGGACACCGATGCCGGATGCCGGATCGCGCTGGTGCGAACGACTGATTTTCTCACGTACCAGTTCGTGGGGATTGCCTTGGACGGTGACGCGCGCAACGGCGTTCTCTTTCCGGAACGGATTGAGGGCAAGTATGTTCTGCTCTATCGCCCGAACCGGGCGCGGCTGGATGGTCATGTAGCGAGCGGCAGCGAAATCGAGCTGGCGACCTCGCCCGATCTTCGGGTCTGGACGCCGCAGGCAACCGTGATCAATGGCCGGTTCCATTACTGGGACGAGCTTATCGGATCAGGTCCGCCCCCGCTGAAGACGAGACACGGCTGGCTCCATGTCTATCACGGCGTGGCGACGCATTTCGCCGCCAGCAATATTTACCAGGCTGGAGTGTTGTTGCTGGATCTGAAGGACCCGGCCAGGGTGCTGGGGCGAAGTCGCTACAATGTTCTGGAGCCGCGCGAGATGTACGAACTGGTCGGACAGGTGCCGAATGTTGTTTTCCCGACCGGCCTGATTCCGGCGCATGGTCACGCAGGCGACATGCTGGACGATGATGCGGGGCTCCTCTTGTATTACGGTGCGGCCGACACCTGCGTCGGATTGGCGCAAACGACAGTCGCCGAGTTAGTGGGAGCGTGCGATGCGGTGTAATCCGCGGGCGGCAGCCGCAATGGCGGTGCTGTCTGTTTTGTGCCTTGCCGGAACACCGGGGGCCGAGCAAATGCCGATTCCTCAAATTCCGCACGAACCGAGAATCTATGTCTGCTATCGGACCGAGCAGGCGCTACGGATTGACGGGCAGTTGAACGAAAGTGCCTGGCAGCGGGCGCCGCAGTCGGATCAGTTCGTGGATATTGAAGGCGTGCTGAAGCCGGATCCCCGGTTCGTCACGGCCGCACGGCTCCTCTGGGACTCTACGTATCTGTATGTGGCGGCCGATCTGGAGGAGCCGGATGTTTGGGGCACGCTGACCGAACGAGACGCCGTGATTTACCACGACAATGATTTTGAAGTGTTTATCGATCCGGACGGCGACACCCACGAATACTACGAACTCGAGATCAATGCCTTAAACACGGTGTGGGACCTGCTCCTGATCAAACCATATCGCGATGGCGGTCCGGCCGTCAACGCGTGGGACATTCAGGGCTTGAAGACGGCGGTGGCGGTGCACGGGACACTGAATCGGCCGGGAGACCGGGATGCCGGCTGGAGCGTGGAGATAGCAATCCCATGGAAGGTTCTCGCGGAGTGCGCACATCGGGCGGTTCCACCCGGTGACGGAGATCAGTGGAAGGTCAATTTTTCTCGCGTGGAGTGGCGCACCGTGGTGCAGGACGGCCAGTATATCAAAGTGGTGGACAGCAGCACCGGCCGACCTCTGCCGGAAGACAACTGGGTCTGGTCGGCCCAGGGGCTGATCGCCATGCACTATCCGGAGCGATGGGGGATCGTGCAGTTTTCCGACGCGGCCGTCGGGACCAAGCTGGTGGAGAGGGTGATTGGACGGGAGGAGACGGTCCGCGCCTGTCTGTTCCAGGTGTACTACGCCGAACGGAATTACTATCTGCAGCATAACGCCTATACCGAGAGTCTCGCCGACCTGCGGCTGCTCACCGCGCCGCTTGCCGGTATCCCGTGGCCGCCTCGCCTCGAGGCGACGGCTCGCCAATTTGAAGCCGAGCTGCCGCTGGATAGCACTGACGCCGGCCTGCGCATTACGCAGGACGGCAAGCTGATCCGGATACGAAAGTAATTATGACGCGTTGCTGAAGTCGACGCACAGCAGTTGCTGTATAGACAGGACAGGGTGTAGAACCGATGAATCTCAGCGTCCTTGATTGGGCCATAGTCTTCGTTTCGCTCGGCCTGATGATCTACTCGGTCGAGGCGGGGCGTCGACTGATGAAAAGCGTGGCTGACTTTCTTTCGGCCGGGCGTTCGGCCGGGCGCTATGTGTTGTGTGTCGCGAGCGGGGCCGCCGGGATCGGCGCGATCACGGTCGTCGGCAACCTGGAGATGAACCTCATTGCCGGTTTCTCGATGACCTGGTGGGGCATGACGACGGCACTGGTCGTGCTGATCATCACGGTCTCCGGCTGGGTGATCTATCGTTTTCGTCAGACCCGCTCGCTGACGCTGGCGCAGTATTTCGAGGTACGATACAGCCGTGAATTTCGCATCTTCACCGGCCTCGTGGCGTTCTTGTCGGGGATCGTGAATTTCGGCATTTTCCCGGCCGTAGAGGCGCGGTTCTTCATCTACTTCTGCGGCCTGCCGGAGAGCGTGTCGGTTTTCGGTCTGGAGGTGGCCGTCTTTCCCGTGATGATGTTACTCCTTCTGGGAGTCTCACTCTATTTCGTGCTCGGCGGCGGGCAGGTATCGGTCATCTATGCCGACTTCTTTCAGGGGGTACTGGTCTACGGTGTGTTCGTCGTCCTCGTCGTGTACTTCTTCGTGTCGTTCGACTGGGGACATATCGAGCAGGCACTGGCGACGGCGCCGCAGAACGCCTCACTGATCAATCCGTACAAAACGAGCCAGGTGCAGGATTTCAACTTCTGGTACTTCCTGGTGGGGATCTTCGGCGTCGTGTATGGCACGATGTCCTGGCAGGGAACGCAGGCCTACAATTCATCGGCGAAAAACGCCCACGAGGCCAAGATGGCTACGGTGCTGACCTCGCTGCGCAATCTGCCCATGAATCTGATGTTCCTGTTCGTGCCGATCGTGGCCTATACGGTGCTCAACCACCCGGATTTCGCCGGGGTCGCCGGCGAGGTCTCCACGACCCTTTCCGGGATCGACGGAACGGCGGTGCAGAGCCAGTTGAAGGTACCGCTGGTGCTGGCGCACTTATTACCCCGTGGTCTGATCGGCGCGTTTGCGGCCATGATGCTGGCGGCCAGCATCAGCACGCTTGATGCCTACATGCACTCGTGGGGGAGTATTCTGGTGCAGGACGTGATCATGCCGATCCGGCGCAGGCCTTTTACTCCGGAAGCACATCTTCGTATCCTGCGCTGGGCGATCGTGCTGGTAGGCGTCTTCGCGTTCTTCTTCAGTCTCCTGTTCAAGCAGAGCGAGTACATCTTTCTGTTCTTCGCCATCACCGGGGCGATTTTCGCCGGCGGCTCCGGGGCGGTCATCATCGGCGGACTCTACTGGAAGCGCGGAACGACTGCGGCGGCCTGGGCGGCGATGATCACCGGCTCGGGGATCGCGGTGGCCGGGATCGTCATCCACCAGATCGTGCCGGACTTCTTCATCAATGGGCAGTGGTTCTGGGGAATCAGCATGGTGGGGGCGTCCATCGTCTATATCTCCGTATCGTATTTCGGAAAGCGTGAGGAGTTCAACTTCGACAAGCTGCTGCATCGGGGGAAGTACGCGATCGACGGCGAGCAGACGATCGTCAGTGAGGCGCCATCGAGGGGATGGAAGGTGCTCGGCATGGGGAAGGAGTTCACGCGCGGCGACAAGATCATCTACATCCTCAATTATGCCTGGACGGGTACGTGGTTGCTGATCTTCGTCATCGGGACCATCTACAACCTCAGCCACGACGTGAGCGACGAGTCATGGCTGACCTTCTGGCGGATCTACCTGATCATCCACGTCGTTATCTCGACGGTGGTCATTATCTGGTTCCTGATCGGCGGGTTCCGCGATCTGCGACGGATGAACCAGCGACTGACCACCTCGGAACGGGATCATGGCGACGATGGTTTCATCTCCGGGCCAAAGCATGAAGCAACGGAATAGCAGCAAGGTGGTATGCCCGTGAATGCCAAAGACACGCAGATTGCGATCCGCCGCATCGAGCAGTTTTACCGTCGGGCGGTGAGGGAGATCATCTCCAGTGCGACGCCGTTGGCGGCAGCCTTCTCCTGCACCGATGAGCCGGTGCCTTTTGCGGACCGCCAAACGCTCAGCTACGCGGCGATCGAGCCGGGCGCGGTCTGGGGGCAGACCTGGCAGAGCGCCTGGTTCTCCCTGCGCGGCGAGGTACCATCCGACTGGCGCGGGAAGACGGTGGTCGCGCAAATAGACCTTGGCGGCGAAGGGCTGGTGTTCCTGCCCGATGGCCGGATGCTGCAGGGGATCACCAATGGCTCCGTGTTCGACACAGAGTTCGGACGGGACATCGTGCGCCTGTTCGACTGCTGTTCGGGGGGTGAGAGAATTGAACTGTGGGTCGAGGCGGCGGCCAATGGGCTGTTCGGGATGTTCTGTGATCTCGATCCCGGCCCCGGATCGACCAACCGATATGGTCAGTATGACGCCCGTGTGAATTGCATTCAGCTGGGCGTTTTCAACACCGAGCTGTGGGAGCTATCGCTTGATCTGCGGGTCGCTCTGGGATTGATCATGTCGTTGCCGGAACAATCGGTCCGTCGCGCCCGGCTGATACGGGCCGCCACCGACGGCCTGAATGCCTACGCCAGGACCCAGGAGATCGCCGGCGCATTTCGCGAGGTGCTTCGACCGGAACTCGCCAAGCCGGCGGGCGCTTCCACCCTGATGGTGACGGCTGTGGGTCATGCGCATATCGATACCGCCTGGCTGTGGCCTGTCAAGGAGACAATTCGCAAGTGCGCGCGGACCTTCGCGACGCAGTTGGATCTGCTCGATCGCTATCCCGAGTACATATTCGGAGCGTCGCAGGCGCAGCACTATGCCTTCGTCAAAGCGCACTACCCGTCGCTCTATGCGCGAATCAAAGAGGCGGTGAAGGCCGGACGCTGGGAGATTCAGGGGGGGATGTGGGTTGAGGCAGACTGCAACCTAACGAGCGGCGAGTCGCTGGTGCGCCAGATCCTGCATGGCAAAAACTTCTTCAAGGACGAGTTCGGCGTTGAGGTGGACAACCTCTGGTTGCCGGATGTTTTCGGCTACTCGGCGGCGCTGCCACAGATACTCCGCAGGAGCGGCATACCGTATTTCCTGACCCAGAAGATGTCGTGGAATCAGATCAACGACTTTCCGTATCATACCTTCAAGTGGCGGGGGATCGACGGGAGCGAGGTGCTGTCGCACTTCCCTCCGGAGAACACGTACAACAGCCAACTGGCAGCGGAATCGTTGGTGGCGGCTCAGGAGCGATTTAAGGAAAAGGAGGTCCTGGATGAGTTTCTCTGCCTGTTCGGCGTGGGGGACGGTGGCGGCGGACCAAAGGAAGAGCATCTCCAGATGGGACGGAGGATGGCGGATTTGGAGGGGGCACCGATAGTCCGGTTTGGCGCCGCGCACGACTTCTTCCATCGCATCGGAGAGAAACAGGATCAACTGCCGGTCTGGGTGGGGGAGTTGTACCTGGAACTGCACCGGGGAACGCTGACGACACAAGGGTTCGTGAAGTGGGCCAACCGGCGACTGGAACATACCCTGCGGGCAATTGAAATGCTCGCCTCATGCCTGCCGGTTGACCGCTATCCCCAGAAGCAGATCGACGAAATCTGGAAAACGGTCTTACTGAACCAATTCCATGACATTATTCCGGGATCCAGTATTTGGCGCGTCTACCGGGTCACGCAGGCCGAGTATCGCGAGGCCTTACGGAAGTGCGATGAGATCGTGTCGGCGGTTGCAGGGAAACTACTGAAGCCGGAGGCGGACGCCATCACGCTGTTCAATTCCCTGCACTACCCTTATGAAGGGGCGGTCGTGCTGCCCCCGGGCTGGAACAATTGCGCAGTTACCGACGCCGACGGATCGCCAATCCCCGTGCAGTTCGAGGGGGGCCGGATGGTGGCGCTGGTACACCTGGCTCCCTATTCGTTTGCAACGCTGCGGCGTGGGGAAGCGGCTGGGCCTGTGGCGACGACACAGCCGGAACTGCTCCTGGAGAACGAATTCGTCCGCTACACCTTTGATGCGTCGGGACGACTGATCGGCGGGCACGACAAGAGAGTCGACACGGAGTTCGTGTCATCGCAGCGCCCCGGCAATGTCCTGACGCTCTACGAGGACCGACCGAATGACTGGGATGCTTGGGATATCGATGCTTTCTACCGTCAGACCGCACTGGCAGAAGCGCATGCGGTGTCGGTGCGAAGCCTTGGGACGGGAGCGGTCCGACAGGGGCTCGCGTTCGAGTATTGTATTGGCGCATCAACGATACGCCAGCACGTATATCTGACGAAGAGCACCATGCGGCTTGACTTCGAGACGACCGTCGACTGGCATGAAAAGCACCGGATGTTGCGCGTGGCGTTCCCCGTCAGTGTGCATGCCGAGCAAGCAGCTTTCGACATCCAGTACGGTTACCTGAAACGCCCGACTCATCAGAACACCAGTTGGGAGCAGGCACGGTTCGAGGCCGTAGGCCACCGGTACGCCGATCTCTCCTCTCTGGATTACGGTGTGGCACTCCTGAATGACAGCAAATACGGGTATCACGTCAGAGACGGACTTCTGGATCTGAATCTGCTGCGGTCCCCCAACTATCCCGATCCCGATGCCGATCAGGGTGAACATCAATTCGTCTATAGTCTGCTTCCGCATGCGCGAGATCTGGCGCACTCCAACGTTCTGGTCGAAGCCGCCCGCTTAAACCAGAGGGTCCTGATTCTGGAGAGGTACTCCGCGACCGGCTGTGCGATACCGGTACGTCTGGAGGGGGAAGGCGTCTCTCTTGAGGTACTCAAGAAGGCGGAGAAAGACAGGTGTTTCATTGCCCGGGTGGTCGAGACGCACGGCAGGAACTCGGTCGGCAAATTATATGCTCTTGAAAGTGGCTGGATGCTTTCAGAGACTGACCTGATGGAATGGAACGATGCCGATAGAGTTCCGTTTTCTGCGTCATTCGAGATCAAGCTCGCGCCATTTGAGATTCGTACCTTCAAGCTCTGGCCCTCGTCGGGCTCAGGCCTCTGACCGGTAGACTGTCATGGTCGAGAATCGCTACGCACTTATCCCTCGGCCGGTGGATGTTCAATACACCGGCCAGGTCTTTTCTCTCCCTGGCCACTTCCATTTCAGGACAAATCCGCCAAGTCCGGAGCTGAACGCGCTGGCCGAATTGGTCCGAGAGGAGTTTCACCGCCACGGCGTGAAACTCTCCTCGACGACAAAGGGTTCGGCTGGCTCATTGATCGCACTCGACCTGACTTCCGACCCGCGGCTCGTCGCGGACGGGGCATATCATCTGACAGTCCGCGGCGATGGCGTGCAGATCGAGGCTGGTACACTTTCCGGGCTGCTCTATGGAGCTCAGACTCTGTATCAAATGATCTCGGGACGGGTTATCAGCGGCAATCAGCTGGCGCTGCCCGGTGTGGAGATCCGGGATTACCCGCGCTTCGGATGGCGCGGCATGCATCTCGATGTCAGCCGCCACTTCGTTCCGGTGCCGTTCGTGATGAAGTACATCGACCTGCTGGCCCGCCACAAGATGAACAGATTCCATTGGCACCTCGCCGATGATCAGGGATGGCGGATCGAGATCATGAAGTATCCACGGCTGACCGAGATCGGCGCGTGGCGGCCCGGTCCTGAAGGCGAACGCTACGGTGGATACTACAGTCAGGAGGAGATCCGGGAAGTCGTGGCGTATGCCAGTGCGCGTCAGGTGACGATCGTCCCGGAGATCGAGATGCCGGGACATGCGTCGGCGGCATTGGCGGCCTATCCGGAGTATTCGTGCACGGGGGGACCGTTCAAGGTGGAGACATCGTGGGGCGTGTTCGACGATGTGTATTGTGCGGGGAACGATGGGACGTTCACGTTCCTGGAGGGTATCCTGGAGGAAGTCGCGACCCTGTTTCCCGGACCATATATCCATATTGGTGGAGACGAGTGTCCGAAAGCGCGATGGCGGAACCATGATCTCTGTCAGAAGCGGATGAAATTAGAACAGCTCGCCAACGAAGATGTCTTGCAGGCCTATTTCGTGAAGAGAATGGCGAAGTACCTTCGCTCGCTGAAAAAGAACGTCATTGGCTGGGACGAGATTCTCGATGGCGGGGCGCCGGAAGGCGCGACTGTCATGGCCTGGCGCCACGTTGACAAAGGGACGGAGGCAGCGGCACTGGGGCATGATGTGGTCATGACGCCCATGCCATTCTGCTACTTCGATCACTATCAGGGGGTGGCCAACGAACCCAGGGCGATCGGGGGATTCACGCCACTCTGCACCGTGTATGGATTCGAACCGATTCCGCCGAATCTCCCCGGCGAGCTCATTGCCCGCATCCTCGGAGCACAGGGGAATGTCTGGACCGAGTACATGGCCGATACCGGGCATATCGAATACATGGTATTCCCGCGCCTGTGCGCACTGGCGGAGCGGCTCTGGTCTCCGATCGAAGTTCAGTCGTTTCCGGAGTTTCTGGAACGACTGAGGCCGCACCTGATCCGGCTGCACAAACTCGGCGTGAACTATCGCCGACTCGACTGCTGATCTTCGGGTCCGCCGGTCGGGTCCAGCCTAAAGATCGAAGAGCGGTTGTTTCGCCTTACTGATCCAACGGGGAGCGGAATTCACTTTTTGTCGCAGGATGAGGTTGAGTTGCGCCGTATGGTGCTGAACGTGGCGCATGTTGTACAGATGCAACTCGAAATACGTGAGGCCGGGCCGGATCGACCCGCAGAGCAGGTGTGCCCTCTCGTCGCTGAACTGCCGCAGCACACTCCGGCACTTCTGTCGGTCATGCTCCAAGTACGCCAGCAGTTCCTGCTTGGTGTAAACGCGTGGCGGCAGCGCACCGGCGGGGTCAAGTTCTTCCAGACCGAACGGCTCGGGCGGCCGGAACTCCTCCTCCGAGGTATCCGAAAGGTAGAGGTCGAGGAAGAACAGCGTATGGTAGGCCAGATACCAGAATTCGTGGTATCCGGGCTTGATTCCCCAGACCGTTTCGGGACAAGCCACGATCGCGCTCTCGAGCGAATCTATGGCGGCGCCGAACTGCTGCCAGACGCTCGCTTTCAATTGATCTTCCATTTGGTTCACTCCGATTCCTGCCCTGGTGCCATGGGTTGATAGTGCTTTCGAACGAATAATATTACCTGAAGGAGCGGGGAGTACAAATCACTTTCTGCCAGCAGCCGACAGGACTCAACGTGGGTGGCGGAGAGCAATGCTCTGTACGCGAAAGTAATGCGGGCGGGAGGAAAGTGGCACTACCGCTCGAGCGTCATCTCTTTGAGCTTCAGAAGCCGCTGGACGGCGGTAATATTCGAAAACACGGCGATAAACCAGATTGCCGCTGCGACGGTCAGATTGGGGGCCATCTGCAAGTGTCCCCAACTGCCACCCAGCCATGCCTTGAGGGGCGTATCAAGAAAGCTGAAGAGCAAAGCGACGCTGACAATGGTCATTCTCTCCTGCCGCCTCAGGAAACCGGCTCGGAAGTTGACTCCTTGGGATCGTCCGACCGCCATGATGTAGCTGGTCATGAAGGAGCCGACCAGCGCCAGAACAGCGATCAGGGCCGACAGGCTGTGTGCCTGGCGATGAAAGCAAATCGCCAGGGAAATGAACACCACGGTGTCCGAGTAGCGGTCGAGCACGGAATCATAGATAGCCCCGAATCGCGTGACGCGATTTGTTCGGGCTGCCACGGTACCGTCTATGGAATCCAGAAATCCTCCCAGAATAACGAACGCAGAGGCGAGGTAGAAGCGTCCCATGATGAGATACCAGCCGGCGACGGCGATAGCGATGAAGCCGGCGCCGGAAATCCAGTTGGGATTGACCTTCCGGGTGGCCAGGAGAGAAACGACGGGGGTCACCGAGCGGTAATAGACGCTCTCGAGCCAGTCCGGGATCAGCCCCTTGCCGAAAAGCCCACCTGTCTGGGGCAGGTCCAACTGACCGGTTTGCTTGTCCACTTCCTTGAGCATGCTTGTCTGCTGTTATGGTCCGCTTTCCTCGTACCTCACCGAATGAACTCCGGCACCATCAGGTCCCTTTGGTGTCCTTTTCGGCAACCGATAACTCGAGACTGGTGCGATCGGGATGGTGCGCTTGCCACCAGGCCTCGATTCTGGGGCCGTATCTGAAGGCCAATATGCCGAGCGCGAACCCGGCGATCAAGTCCACAGCGTAATGATGTCGCAGGTAAATCGTCGAAATCAGAAGACCCGTACAGAACGGCAGGATCAGCCAGAACAGGAGACGGGCGTACTTAAAGGCGAAAAGGAGAGTGACGAGGGTAACGGCGGCATGCAGAGAGGGGAAGGCCGCGCGAGAGTGACTCGGGAGAATATTGATCATGGTTTGCGCGGCATCGGCGATCGGCGTGCCGTCGAACTTGACGGTAAACATGTCCTCGAGGGTGATCCGGGGTGGGACGGCCGGAAAGGCGACGTAGAGGATGTACCCGACATAGAAACAGAGGATGGTCGAGGCAAGGGTGAATCGGAATTCGGTCTTCTTGTTCCGGAAGTAGAGGACCGACGCCAGTAGCGGGCTCCAGAGGAAAAAGAGCATGTAGCAGAAGGAGAAGATCTCGGTCAGCCAGGGATGCACGAACTGCTGGGACCAGACACAGGGCTGCACGCCGAAGAGCCATTGATCGATCGCGATCAGCGAGTCATGAACGTCGTGCGGATTGGCGAAGTGAATCGTATCATGCAGGTTGGTGTAAATGGCGATGCAAAAGGCGAATGGCAGACCATCGCGCAGCACCTTCCAGTTCGGACGAAACCGCGCAATGAGAATCGTTATCGCGATCACAATGACAACCGCCAGTGCCCGCTCGACACCCCCCTCGAACCGGCGTGATACATGACCCTGAGCGGCGAAAAAGAGATATGCCTTGGCAGTCAGGTACACCATCGGGACAAAGAACATCAGTGCCAGAAACTCCTCGATCCGCAAACGGAAGCAGTTGGTCAGCCAATGCCGTTTCTTGCTGGCGGCCCCAAGTGTGGCGGTTCGGACATCCCCGATGGTTGGTTCGATCATGGCCGGGAATATACGGGACACAATGGCTCCGGCCAACAGGCTTCGCTTGAGGGGCGGCCGTCAAGGGCGCTCATCAGGTGCTTAGCATTGAATGACAAAGGGTTGCGGCTGGACCGGTTGCAGGGCTTCGGGGTGGAAGTGATGGGAGAGGTATCACTGGGGGGCTGTCGCGAAGCTGGATTCTGAACCAACGCCAGGCCGCGGTGATGATGGCGCTACTCGGTCGCCAGAAAAGCCCGATTATTTCAGCGTATTCCTGGATTTCTGACTCTATTTATGTATATTCGGCGCGGACTGAATTTGCACGTTGAGCACCCGGAAGGAAAACCGCTGTGTCCCAGGATCTTTACCTACTTGCCCTGACCGCCGCATCGATCGGCTTCATCCATACGGTCGCCGGACCGGATCATTATCTCCCCTTCATTGTCATGGCCAAAGCCCGCAACTGGTCGACCGCCAGAACTGTTTGGGTGACATTCCTGTGCGGCCTGGGGCATATCGGCAGTTCCGTGGCCCTGGGGTTCGTGGGTGTCTGGCTCGGTATCGCGGTTTCACAACTCGAAGGACTGGAGTCATTTCGCGGCAATGTGGCCGGTTGGGCTCTGATCGCCTTCGGTTTGGTCTATACGGTGTGGGGGGTGCGTCGGGCGATCAGGAACCGTCCGCACTCACATCTGCACGTTCATGAGGATGGCAGCAGCCACGCCCACGAGCATGCTCACCGCCACGAACACGCGCATGTGCACGAAAGCGCGACGAGGGTCAGCCTGACCCCCTGGATTCTCTTCACGATCTTCGTCTTCGGCCCGTGCGAGCCGCTGATTCCCATCGTGATGTATCCCGCCGCGCAACACAGCATGTCGGGGTTGATACTCGTGACGACCGTATTCGGCGCGGTCACGATTCTCACGATGGAGGGAATAGTGTTGTTGAGCTGCTACGGGATCCGACTCTTACCGATGGGAAGGCTCGAGCGTTACAGCCATGCTCTGGCCGGCGGTGCCGTCTTGCTGTGCGGAACGGCCATCCAATTTCTTGGTCTGTAGTGTTGCTGACCAGACCGGGCGAATGACCGGTTCAGCGCAGTACCGTCACGCCCCGATTCTGCAGAACGCCGATCAAGCTGTCGGTCGTGGCGGCCGAGAGGGGGTTGCCCTCGAGCCAAATCGTGTCGCCCATACCAAGTCCGGAATTGTAGGCAAGCGGCAACAAGTCGTTGATCAGGTTGTTTCCCAGTCGCAGCTTTTCCAGGCCGGTCAGACCATAGAGCGCATTCACAAAGACAATCTGGTTCCCTTCGAGCGACAGCTCCCGGATGGCCGTTTTGCCGTCCAGGGGGGTCAGATTCTCTATCGCGTTGTACGCCAGCTCGAGGTTCTTCAACTGAGTCATCCCGGAGAGAGGAGTCAGATCCGAGAGGTTGTTGGAATTGAGCTTCAGTGTGTCGAGCAGGGCCAGCGAAGCAAGCGGACCGATTTCCGACAGCCCGTTGTACCCCATGTCCAGTGTGCGGAGGTTTTGCAGGTTGGACAGAGGGGTAAGGTCGGTAACCGAGTTGTTGGACAACCGGAGCGCCACGAGATTGGTGCAGTATTCCAGTCCGCTCAGATCGTGGAGGTGCTGACTCCAGGCGTTAATCGCCCAGACCGTGAGCATGTCCAGACGCGTGATATCACCGGTCGGTCGATTGACGTAGAAGCGGATGATGCGCTCGAGAGCCGTGTCGCCGATCGGCACGACGACATTCTCGAAGCAGCTCGCGCTCACAACATTCGAAAGGTGCGACCAGTTGCCGAGTTCATCGGCGGTTCTGAGGGCGAAGTAATATGTCGAGTCCTCCTCCAAGTCTGATACGACCGCAGAGTCAGCCGTCCGGGTCGGACTCGGCTCCGCGACACCCGGCACGATAGTGGCGGAATCCCAATCCTGATCGGTGATGGCTGCTTCGGAGTAGCGAAGATCGTAAAGGGCGGCCTGGCCGGAGTCACCGTCATCCCCGGGAGCAGTCCAGCGGAGAGTGATACTGGTAGTCGATGTGTTAGTAACGGTGAGGTCGGAAATGGCGCTGGGAGGGATATGGTCTTTACTCTCGTCCGTGCCATCGATTCCTCCTTTAGATCGTGAGCAACTCATTCCCAGAAGCACCAGACAGCCGAGAACGGCTGTACTGACGGGCAGTCTCACAGGGCAAAACATCTGTATCGCCTTCCTGTTTGGTACTCGTCCGACAGCACCAATTTACGTCAGGCAGGCCGATCCTTCAACCCGAAAGGTGCGGCGAAGTGGCGTCAGTCCAAAGGCTCAGTGTTTGTGGCAAAGACTCGTCACAAAACCGGACCGTGAGAGGGGCATTTCGTTGCCATACCCCAATCAAGCTATCCACACCGCCGCCGTCGCGTGCCATGTGCCGACATCATGGCGATCCGCAGGCAGGGCCGGAACGGAGCTTTCTCTCCGGTCACCTTATTCCACAACGACGGTCTTCACTGAGAATTCCGGCGGGTCCTGGATGTGCTTCTTGACAGCACACAGGTTGGCTGCATTGATGACGGCATCGAGGTATTTCTCGGGAAAGGTCGGCGGCACTTCGATCGCGATATCAATTCGGCCAATCCCGTGTCCGGTCTCTTTGGCGTGGTGGGTCTGGACCAGGCGGATTCCCTGGGTCGGTATGCCTCGGCTCTGACAGAAAGAGGAGACGAAGATCCCGGCACAGGTCCCTATCGAGGCGAGAAAGAGAGCGAACGGCTCGGGAGCCGAACCCTCGCCGCCGGCCATACGGGACTGGTCGGTCCGAATGACGAACCCATTGAACTCGGCGTCGACTTTCTTGCCATCCCCTATGGTTACGATCATCTGAGATTTCATGTCTTCTGCAACCTTCGTTAAATGTTAGCTTTGCTTACTCCAATTCGGCCGGTCCGTCACTGGCCGGCGTACCGTTCGATCAATTTGCTGACGTGACCGCAGACATGGTCGCACAGATCGAAAATGTCGGTACTGCTCACCCGGTACATAACGTAGGAGCCGCGCTTGTCTTTGCTCACGAGACCGGTAGTGGTAAGGATCGACAGGTGGCGGGAAATATTCGGCTGTGAGCAGGTAAACTTGTCGCACAGGTCCTGGACCGACATCTCACCGTTCCTGAGCGCCCGGAGCACTTTGAGGCGCGTGGGATCGCTCAGGGCGTGGAAGTACCGGGCCACCAGCTCCATCTGCTGATCGGTGGTTTTGGAGAAGTCTTTCCCTTTGTTCTTTGCCATGATCTATCTACACTTTCGTGTTCGCAGTTGGCCTGCCCTTGCTTTCAGTCGGTTCGCCGCCGCCTTGGCCCCGGACGGAGTGTCCGGGGCCGTGCCGGCGGTGAGTACAAAGGCAGGAGGCGGTGAACCCACCGACTAGACCATTGCTCCCTCTGACTCGGCGCGGTGGCTATCAGGGCTCGGCACGAGGGTTTTCTTTCGGTTCACCAGGTAGTAGAGTAACGGGACGGCGACCGGACTGATGATCAGCGACGCGACTTCACCCGCGATCAGTGCGATGGCCAGGCCCTGGAAGATCGGATCGAACAGGATCACGCCTGCACCAACCACGACCGCGCCGGCGGTCAGCAGAATCGGCCGGAATCGGACGGCTCCGGCATCGACTACCGCCTCGGCCAGGGAGCTTCCCTCGCGAAGTCGCAGTTCCGCGAAGTCGATCAGGATGATCGAATTCCGAATCACGATCCCGGCTCCGGCCATGAAACCGATCATCGAGGTGGCGGTGAAGAAGGCGCTCATTGCGCCGTGGGCGGGCAGAATGCCGATCAGCGACAGCGGAATGACCACCATGAGGATGATCGGAGTGACCATCGAACGGAACCAGCCGACCAACAGGACATAGATCATGATGAGCACAGCGGCGAAGGCGAGTCCCAGATCACGAAACACCTCAATCGTGATGTGCCACTCGCCATCCCATTTCATCGACGGTTCCAGGTCGGTGAACGGCATGGAGGCGTTGTGAATCTGGAGCTTCGTCTGTGTGCCGCCGAAGTCACGGGCGTTAAGCGCCTCGATCTTCTTGTTCATCGCCTGGATAGCGTACACCGGCGACTCGATCTCCCCGGCGACATCGCCGATCACGTAGGTCACCGGCATCAGGTTCTTGCGATAAATAGTCTTGTCGACAATCTGCTCTTTCACCGTCACCAGCTCCGACAGTGGAACCAGTCCGCCGTGCGGCGATGCGATTCTGAGATTGAGAAGATCCGAGGCAGATGTCTTGCGGGAGCGCGGCAACTCCAGAATCAGGCCGATATCTTCCCGTTCCTGACGACGGTGGGCAATATCCACTTGCATGCCGCTGACCGCGACCCGAAGGGTCTGCGCCAGTTGTGCGGCGGAAATACCGTGCAGGGCGGCTTTCTCGTGGTCAATGTCAAAGGTCAGTTTCCGCTGATCGTCCTCGAGATACGTGTCGACATCGACGACGCCGGGGGTCGAATCGAAGACCCGACGGATCGCGCGTGCGAGCTGTACGCGGCTCGAGTCGGTGGGACCATAGATTTCGGCGACCAGGGTTTGCAGCACGGGCGGCCCCGGAGGCACCTCGGCCACGGCCACGCGCGCCGAGAAGCGCTGGGCGATTTCGTGTACTTTGGGGCGAACGCGACGGGCGATGTCATGACTCTGCTCCGAGCGCTCCCCCTTGCCCAGCAGGTTGACCTGGATATCGGCCACGTGTTCCCCTCGGCGGAGGAAGTAGTGGCGGACCAGGCCATTGAAGTTGAACGGTGACGAGGTGCCGGCATAGATCTGGTAGTTGGTGACTTCCGGTTCCTGGCTGATCGCCCGGGCAATCTCGCGGGCCGCCTCGACCGTCCGTTCCAGCGACGAGCCCTCCGGCATGTTGATAATCACCTGGAATTCGTTTTTGTTGTCGAACGGCAGCATCTTGACTTTGACCCAGCCGATGCTGACCAGGGCCATCGAACCGATCAGGGCGAAGGCGACGACGCCAAAGAAGACCAGACTCCGCTTGCGCGACTCGACCAGTTTCCCCATCCACTTCCGATACAGTCGGGTGGTCCGATCCTCGGCGTGTTCCTGATGGCTCCCGGCGGCGTGCTCTTTGCCTCGGCCCCAGGAGAGGACACGGACGGCCGCCCAAGGCGTGACCATGAAGGCGACGAAGAGCGAGAAGAGCATGGCGGCGGTGGCGCCGACCGGGATGGGGCGCATGTAGGGGCCCATCAGACCGCCCACCATGGCCATGGGCAGCACGGCGGCGATCACCGCCCAGGTGGCGAGGACGGTCGGGTTGCCGACCTCGGAGACCGCTTCGATCGCGATGGACTTCCAGGATCGACGCTGGTTCTTGGGCATGTGCAGATGCCGCGTGATGTTCTCGACGACGACGATCGCATCATCGACCAGAATGCCGATCGAGAAGATCAGCGCGAACAGGGTTATGCGATTGAGCGTGAAGCCGGTCAGGTAGAACACCAGGAGCGTAAGCGCAAGCGTGGAAGGGATCGCCAGGGCGACAATCACCGACTCCCGCCAACCAAGGCTGATGAGGATCAGAATTGACACGGAGATGATGGCGATCATCATATGCAGGAGGAGTTCGTTTGATTTTTCCTCCGCCGTTTCTCCGTAGTGGCGGGTAATGGTCATCTGGACATCCGACGGTATCAGCCTCGGACGAACCATCTCCACCTTTTCCAGGACTTTCTGGGCCACTTCAATGGCGTTGGTCCCGGCGCGCTTGGCGATGGAGAGGGTGACCGCGGCTTCATCCTCGTGACGTTTCCCGGCTGCGGCGCCGGATCCGTAGACAACCACCTGGGTCAACTCCTCCGGGCCATCAACGACAGTGGCGACATCGCGAAGGTACACGGGTGCGCCATTGAAGACGCCGATCACGACGCGATTGATGTCCTCCACGTCCCGCAGGAAGCCGCCGGTTTCGATCATGATCTCGCGGTTGTTCCGAACGATGCCGCCGGCGCCGTTCTGCCGATTCGCCGACTGGAGAACGGGAATGATGGCGAGCGGGTCGAGCGAGCGGGCAGCCAGGGCATCGGGATCAAGCTGGATCCGATACTGGCGGCGGAGGCCGCCGATCATCTGGGTCTCCGAGACATCCGGCACCTGCTTGATCTGCTCTTCGATTTCCGCAACCACTCTTCTCAGAAAGTAGTGATCCTCGGTCGGGCTGTGAAACGTCAGAGCCAGAATAGGCACATCGTCAATGGAACGTGGTTTCAGCAGCGGAAAAGAAACGCCGGGCGGAATTCGGTCGAAGTTGGACTGGAGCTTCTGGTTCAGTTTGACCAGCGATTTCTCGACGTCTTCGCCGACCTTGAAACGCACGATGACGAGCGCCTGCTCGCTTCGTGAAATTGAGTAGATATACTCGACCCCGGGAATTTCCCAGATCAGTTTCTCCATAGGTGCGGCGACCCGCTTTTCGACTTCTTCGGCGCTGAAGCCGGGGACCCCTACCATGACGTCGACCATCGGGACTTTGATCTGCGGCTCTTCTTCACGGGGCAGGAGCGACACGGCCAGGATGCCAAGGAGTACCGACGCCAGGATAAAGAGCGGGGTCAGCTTGGAGTCGACGAACATTTTGGCCAGCGCACCGGCCAGCCCTTCAGACTGGTGCGAATGGGTATTGTCGCTCATAACGCCACCTGCACCAGGTCGCCGTCAAGCAGATCCCGCTGATCGCTCGTCACCACCAATTCCCCCTCGCGCAACCCGGAGAGGATCTCAAGTTGGTCCGGAAACTGCCGACCGATTCTGACCAGGCGGAGCATGGCCTTCTTGTCGGGTGTCACCACATACACCAGGTCGAGCTGGCCACGATGAACCCAGGCCGATCGCGGGACCGTCACTGTTGCTTCTTCGCCCTCGCTGGGCAGCAGCAGTCGGCCAAACTGGCCGGGGCGAAGTTGATTATAGTTCGGCAGGCCGATCTTGACGGAAAACGTGCGACTCATCGGATCGGCCGAGGGCGAGAGCTCTTCCACCGTACCGGTAACGCTCGTGTCAATGACCGGAACCGAGATGCTTACCGTCTGACCGACACTGATGCGGCGGCGGTGCGACTCGGCGATGGTGACGACAAACCTCGGTGCACCGAACTCTTCCAGGGTGAAGATCGGCTGCCCCGGAAACGCCATGTCGCCGACATCGGCCAACTTGCGCGTGATCACGCCGGAGAACGGCGCCACGATTTTGGTGTAGCTCAGAAAGGTTTCGGCCTCCTCAAGGGCCGCTTTGGTCACCGTCGCCCGTGCTTTGACACCATCGAATTCCTGTTGGGTCGCGGCGTTCTGCGCCAGCAGTTTCTCAAAGCGGTTGAGATCCTGGGCGGCCTGTTCCTGCATGGCGCGCGCCTGCTGAACCTTGGCCTGTATCTCCCGGGCATCGAGTTCCGCCAGTACCTGGCCGGCTGTCACACGGCTGCCGATATCGACCGGAATCCGCTCAAAGCGGGACTGCAGCTTGGGGCTGATTTCGGCCGTGTTGCGGGCAACAACCGACCCCATGATTTCATCGTTGGCTCCGCCGGTGTGCCGCGTCACGCTTGCTACCGACACGCTCTTCGGCGTGCCGGCGCCGGCGGCCGGAAGCTGATCGTGCGAACCACTGCACCCCACGATGACAAGGGTGGCGAGCAACAGTGAAGCAACAAGGATCTGTTTCATGATTATTTCTCTCCGGAAAGTGGTAAGGTCATGGCACGACGAAGCTGGGCTGCGGCGTACCGCTTGTCGGCTTTCGCCTGAGCCAGGCCGACAGTCGCCTGCACCAGATTGTTCTCTGCGTCAATTACGTTCGAGGTAAGCACGAGTCCCTGATCGAAGCGGGTCCGGGTCAGGCGGACCGCCTCTTCGGCCAGGGCCACCGCCCGCTGCATCACGGCCAGTCGTTCACCGGCTTCCTTGTAGCCGTTGCGGGCCGAGGTCAGTTCGACCGACGTCTGAAGACGTGTCATCCGGGCCCCCTCCTCGGCGGCTTTCATCCGCGCCCGTTTCTCGCGAATCGATGACCCGGTAAAGAGCCCGTCGAAAAGCGTCCAGTTCAACATGACGCCGGCGGTCCAGCTGTTATTGGCGTGTTCGAATTTGAATCCCTTGTAGTAGTCCGCGCTGGCGAACGCGGAAATCGACGGCAGGTAGCCGCTGAAGGCGGCTCGGTATTCTTTTCCGGCGGCGCGGGCGAACAGATCGGATGCCTGCACCTCGGGGCGAATCCCGGGCGTGGTATCGGAGATCGCGGGCATGGCAAGCTGGTCGAGTGATTCAAACTCGGTGTAGCTTAAGGAGTCCAGACCGATCGCCAGTCGCAGTCCGTCTTTGGCGAGCACCAGACCATTGCGAGCACGGAGCAACTGCTCCTCTGCGCGTGCCTTCTCCACTTGAATATTGAGGAGGTCGGTCTTCAGTGCGGTACCGTTGTCGACCCGGCTGAGCATCACTTTCTCGGCGGAGGCAAAGGCGTCGACCGCCGCACCCGAAGCGCGAACCGCCTCCTGAGCGGTAAGAACCGCCAGGTACATCCGGGTCACGCCGAGGACAATCTCATGCGAGGTGGCTTGGCGCACAAATTCGGTTCCCGTGCGGGCCGCGCCGGCTGCCTGGAGATTGGCGAGGTCGCGACCGCCGCTGAAAAGACTCAGACCAACCATGGCCGAGGCCTGGAAATTGTCGGCGCTCGGTGGGTGATTGAGGTCGCCGGCCAGGGCAAACTGCCCCTGATTCAGCGCAAACATGAAACCGTTGACGGCGTTGTTGCTGGCCGTGTAGCCGGAACTGACCCGGACCATGGGCAGGAAGGCGGCGCGCGCTTCCGCCGCCCGGGCCGAGGCCTCGCTCACCCGCAGGGCGGCAATCCGGGCCATGGGAGATTGCTCCCGGGACAGCCGGATGGCCTCCTCGAGGGTCAGCTGTTGGGCGCCGCCGGCCAGCGGAAGGCCGGCCAGAGCGACGAACATCATGAGAAGCAGCTTCATACGTTTCTTAACCTATCGTTACGGTTTAGCATTCATTGTTCACTCTGTCGACTCATATCGGCAGATCAGTATATAACCATATAGTTATATACATATATCCTGAAAACCGGGCAAGGTTTTTTTTGTTCCCGGGGAGGGATCGGAGAATGTTTTTTCGAAACGTGCAAGAGGCGGGTTCAGCACCGGCAGGAGAAAGGCGCCCCGGCTGTGCACGTCAATGGTGGGTCAGTCGAGCATCCGTTAGGATGGGGTAAATCCTTGGCATGTCGTTGATTAGTTGGACAGACCATCCGAAAAACCACCCTCCGCCCACCCGACCGGCCTGTTCGCCAACGACTTAGCTGTTGGCGGTAACCAAGTGAGGCCGGACGCTATCGGTCCGGAAGTCTCAAGCCACGGACCGAGCCACGGGGTGTCGCGGTAACGCTTCCGGATCCCCCGTACAGATCGTCCCGATCAGGCCGGCGAATCCGTCAGCGATCGCCGGTGATCAGCTTCTCGATGTTTTTCCGGAGATCATCATACGCTCCGTTGTCCTGGTTACAAAAGAGCACCATGGTGATATCCTCACCGGGAAAGTACTGGAGCTCGAAGTTGACGCCGGGCGCGATGCCGCCGTGGCCGAAGGCGACGAGCCGGTTTCGGTTGAGGCGAAGGGTAAACCCGTATCCATACGGATAACTGTCCTCAAGGCCGGCGTTCTTGGGCTCGGTCATCGTTCTGAGAGTTGCCCGATCCACAAGGCGACCGGCCACCAGTCCGCGCGCAAATGCGAACATGTCCCGCGCCGTTGAGTATCCTCCGCCGGCCGATGAACCTCGGCCCCCTCCACTGATTGCTTTCCACCCACTGTCCGATTTTGTCAGGCGCTCAGCCAGGTTGAGGTCCTTCCGGTCATGGAAGTAGGAGTCCGTGTGGAGCAGGCCGAGTGGAGCGCACAGGTGATCGCGTACGTAGGTGAAGTAATCGATTCCCGAGACCTTTTCGACCACGAGTCCGGCCACAATGTACCCTGAGTTGCTGTACTGAAATCCTGTCCCCGGAGGGAAGGCAAGGCTGTCATCATACACGAACGGCAGCATCTGGCCGATTTCCGTGATACTGCCCGCTCGGGAGAAGGCCTCGCCGAAGAAGTCACCCAGACCGGACGTATGAGACAGCAGGTGGTGAATGGTGGCCGCCTTAGCGAACTCCGGATCCGGGAAATTCGGGATATAGGGCGCTACGGGGTCCGTGAGTCGGAGCTTGCCGGCATTCTGTAACTGCATGACAGCGAGGGCAGTGAACATCTTGTTGCCGGAAGCGAGGTTGAACCGGGTCGAGGCGTCCACCAGTCGGGTGCGCGCGGCGTCGGCGAAGCCAACATAACGCTCATAGAAGATCGAGTCGCCTCGGGCGATAAGGATGGCAGACGCGAGGTCATTCTCTTTCACCAACATGTCTACGTAGCCGTCAAGCCAGGCGAGAGTGAAGGGACTGTCTATGGCGCCATTTGGCAGGTAAACCGGCTCAGCAACGTCTGCGATGAACATGATCTTCTGTAGTCGGACCGGTTCCTCAGAAATGCTGAACTGAAAATCGTGCCACTGCTTTTTCTGTGCCGATTGGGCGAATATGTGAAGGTAACGGCCCGTGATCTCACTGTGATGATGAACCAGGGCGCCGTAGTCGGTGCGAACGCGATCGAAGAGCCCCACGAGTCGCTCCTCGCCAAGTTCCTGCAGGGAGGATTCGGCATATATTCGTTGCACGATGGCCATTCGTTCCTGGGCCGAGTCCGAATTCACGCCCGCGACGAATGCCGAACCGATGAGGTTCGCGTGGAATTCTGGGGTGGTGGCATCCTGCGGTCGGACAGTTGATGCCCACATCAGCAACCAAACGGTTGAATACATGAGAGCTGGCTTCATAAGCCTCCTGAATTGAAACAGTATGTTTGCCATCATTATACACGGCAATTGCAACTTCGACACCAGTTACAGCCGAACCGTCGTGCGTCCGTATGAGAGCTGCGGTTCAGTGGGGCATTCCGGACAGCGAGCATTCAGCGCTGAGTCACGCGCAAGATTCCGCGCAGGCGGATATCCTTTGAGGAAGCGCCGATCATGATTCGGAAATCACCCGGTTCGATCACGCGAGTGAGATTGCCGTTGAGCATGGACAGGGCATCCGGAGGGATGGCGAACTGCAGGGCTCTCGTCTCACCGGGCTGAAGATGTACTCGCTGAAAGCCCTTGAGTTCCGTGATGGGGCGGGCTACCGAGGCGAGTTCGTCACGGATGTAAAGCTGTACGACCTCGTCCCCTTCGCGTGTGCCGCTGTTTCTCAATGTGAACTTCACCAGTGCGGTTTCGTCGGCGGCGATCCGGGAGCGGTCGAAAGACAGGTCACTATAATCGAACCGCGTGTAGCTCAACCCGTATCCGAATGGAAACGCCGGCTGGCCGGTGAGGTCGGTGTAGTCGTCCCCCCGCCCGGTCGGCAGGTGATTGTAGACGAGCGGCAGTTGCCCTTCTGCGACCGGAAAGGTTATAGGAAGTCGACCGGCGGGATTGTAGTCGCCGAACAGCAGGTCCGCGATAGCCAGTCCGCCCGCTTCGCCGGGATACCAGACCGCCAGTACGGCCGAGACATTATCGAGCCAGCGACTCATGGTGATGGCGCTGCCGCCCACCAGAATCACGACCACCGGCCGGCCGCTTGCCGCCACGTGGTTGATCAGTTCTTCCTGCCGTCCCGGCAGGCAAAGCGAAGCACGGTCGCGAAACTCCCCTTCTTCAATGCCGACGGCCACAATCGCGACGTCACTCTGAGTCGCGAGTTCGACCGCCTCACGCATCATCGAATCCGAGTTGGGAGCTCCGACATTCCAGACCAACCGAAACCAGGCATTGCCGGCCGGCTCGAAATACTCAAGGCGAATATCATACTGCTCATCCCTGACGAAGGAATAGTCGGTGACGTGCGTTCGGCGTGAGACCTTGCGCCAGTTGTCGATCACCAGCGAATCATTGAGATACAGCCGGTAACCGTCGTTGCCGTCGATTCCGATTCTGAACCGGCCCGTGGCGGGCGCCTTCAGCTTGCCCGTCCACCGCACCGAATAGAAGTCATACGGGAGTCTGGTCGGATCGGGGGAGAAGAGCGTCCATTGGAACTGTATCTGGGGGTCAACCCGGGTGAGCACCGGAATGCCCTCAAGCGATGTATTGTCGAAATACGTTCCCAGAAGTCCCGATCGCGTCGAATCCCGATCGGTACAGGACAGGGAAGACGAAGGCACGGTCGAATACAATGTATCCAGACGTGAGCACCCCTTAGCGTACCGCACCGTCACGCTCGTATCCAGCCGATTCCTGATACCGTCGAGAATGGAGACCGGAGCATTCCCGGGGCCGCTGTAGCCACCTAAGCGCACTTCGGCCGCATCCGGTCCGATCACCGCAATTGATCTGAGATTCGCGTTGAGCGGCAGCGCCTGTTGTTCATTCTTGAGCAGCACACAGGCTTCCCGCGCAGCGTGCCGCGCCAGGGCTCGAGCCGACGCGATGCGGTCGGCGCTCAGTTCGGCCGGGGCATCGACATAGGGATTTTCAAACAGCCCCAATTCAATCTTGGCTTTCAGGACTCGGGCGACCGCTCGGTCGATGACCTCGGCCGGAATACGCCCGTCCAGGAAGGGCGGCGCAAAGAGCGCGCGATGGTCGAAGGAGGTCTGGAAGATAACATCGAGTCCGCCTTTGAGCGCCAGTTCGGCTGACTGCGCATAGTCTCCTGCCGTGAAATGGAGCACATTGGCGCCGCCGACCGCACCGGCATCGGAAACAACGAGTCCGGAGAAGCCGAGATCATTCTTGAGAATGGTATCGATGAGCCAGCCGTTGGCGGAGCACGGCGTTCCATCGTACGAATTGTAGGATGTCATCACCGAGCGGGAGCCGCCGCGCGTTAGGCAGGCTTCAAACGGCGGCAGATGAATCTCACGGATGAGACGTTCGCCGAAATGAATCGGATACGAATCACGGCCACCGTCACCGACATTGGCGATGAAGTGCTTAGGAGTGGTAATAACGCCGCGCCGCTCGAGCTCCGATACGAAAGCCACACCCATGGCCGACGACAGATACGGGTCCTCGCCGTAGGTCTCCTCGACCCGCCCCCAGCGGACATCGCCGGCAATGTTGACCACCGGCGACAGCACTTGCCGAATGCCGCGACTTCGACAATCATAGGCAATCGCCTCGGCCACCTGATGCATAAGGGTGGTGTCAAACGTGGCGGCGAGACCGATTGCCTGGGGAAACGACGTGGCCCCGGTCTGGACCAGGCCATGCAGGGCCTCCTCGAAAGCAATTATGGGAATGCCGAATCGGGTCTGCTCGACGAAGTGCCGCTGGATCCGATTGACGAAAGAGGCGCAGCCGGCGCTGTCCCCCGATCGCCCAATCTGAAAGCCGAAGGCACCGCCGGTGTATCTCTCTACACCGCCATCGAGACTTCCCGCCAGCATGAACAGCTGCCAAAACTTCTCCTCGGCGGTCATACGAGAGAGTAGATCCCGGACGCGCACTTCGATCGGCGCACTGGCATCTTTGTACGGCTGGGCGGTGGCAGAGCAGCCGAAAAGGAGGGCTGCGCCCCAGATCAGAAAGACAGCATAATTCAATTTGCAGTGCTTCACGGCGTTACCTCTAGTGCACGACGATCTCGTCGATGAATATCCACGCCTGCCCGCCGGAACCCTTATGCCAGGCTGGACAGATCTTCATACTCATTGCCTTCACCCGAACGTATCGCGCCGGGGAGGGGGTGAACGTGCAACTGAAGGGCGCAACGATGGCCCCCGCACGTTCGGCCGGAACCACGTTGGTGATTTCGCCGACCACCCGGAAATTCCTGCCATCGTCGGACAGCGAGACTGCGACCGCCAGCGGCATGAAAACCCAGGAGTTGATATCCTGCAAGAAACTGGTGTTGACACTGGAGATCGTCACCGAACTGTCCAGGTCAATGGTCGCTTCCATATCGTTCCCTTCGAATCCCAGCCAGTGCATATGGTAGTCATCCCACCCTCTGAGCCCGTCGGTCAGCGCAGCGACCTCGCCGTTGTGGTATTTCAGGCTGGCCGGTTGTGTCAGTCGTATGGACTTGCCGTGTGCCAGATGGCTGCTGGTACTCCCCTCAAGATACGCTCGGCTCGAAGCGTAGTAGTCATCGGGCGATATCCCGTGTTCCCAGAGACGGGGGATTCCGGCCGAATTGCAGCGGCGCACGAATGTGTCGAGAAGCGAGTCGATCTCCGGTCTCACCCGGAGCGAGCCATCGCCGCTCTTTTCAAAACATCCTCGGTTGCCGGCCCCGCTCACTTTTGCCTGCTCCAGGAGGGCGAACTGAAGCGGCAGACGAGCTGTTTGTACTCGGGAAAGAAGTGCCGAGTCCTTTTTCACGGCATCTTCAGCCCGATCGAAGATTCCTCCATACGTGTCCAGCATGGCCGAGGAGAGATAACCGCTCGCCGATCTCGTCGGATAGCCGTAAATGTCGAGAGTCTCTCCCGATGCCAGCAAAGTTGCATGCATCGTGTCGATATAGTGGCGTATCTGCGGCGCCGCAGGACCGTAAAATCCGCGAAGAAAATCGTCCATGACCGAGTCGACATCCAGATTCGGATTCCACAGCAGCTTGGCGATCAGATAGATGCGCAATTCGGCGAATTCGCCGTGAAACACGGGCAGTCCCTGCTCGAACACGGCGGTGACTCCGTTTCGCGCGAAGAACTGGATATTGGGCTGGAGGACATGAAGATTCGGGAATGGGCTGACCAAACTGCGAAACTGGATAACGTAGTCCCACAGGAAGATGTTGGGCGTGAGCTTCCCCCAGTCCTCGACATCCCGAACGAATGACGCGCTCAAAGGATCCTCGGCGAGTGGTTTACTGCGATTGCACTCGATGCTGCAGAGCATGACATTGACGTTCGGCCTTGGCTTGAGATGTTTCGGAGCGGAACGGGAGTACTGATAGGCCAGGGTTGAAATGGTCTTATCCGGGAACTCGTCGGCGACTCTGTTGACAAAGGAGAGAATCGAGCCGGATGGGGAGCCATGGGCGCTGTCGATAGCCCGACAGGCATCGCACTCGCAGGGGACGTAGGTGTCGTTCTGGGAGACAGACCAGAAGTGTGCCTGTGGCCTGGCCAGCATGAGTGAGCGCAGCTCGGCCGTGAGGACTCGAAAGACATCCGGATTGGACAAACAAAGCTGACCGTTGGGGGTGCGATTTCCTTTGAGCAGCGAGAAGTACTCGGGATGGTCTCTGAAGTACTTCTCCGGCGGCACCAGCGCCTGGAACGTATGGACGAAGAGACCGAAGTCCTCGTGGGAATTGAGTTTGTGCCAGGCGAGATACGAGGAGTCATGGATATCCTGCATTCGAAAGGTCAGGATCGGAATCTGCCGGTCGTAGATTTCCGGCAACACCACCGACCTCCGCTTCGGAATGACTCGTACGGTTGGGCTGTACAAGCGACATCCAAGATACGTCTCCAGCAGGGTGTATACGGCATTCTGAAAACCGTAGTCGCTGTGTGCAGTGAGGTACAGGCTGCCGTTCTGAGTCCGGATGAGAAAACCGTCGTTCCCCAGATCGGTAGTAGCGAGAAGAGAGTCCGAGCTGCGGCCGATTTCCACAATGATCTGGCTGCCGCTCCGGCTGCGTTCACTCGTCACCGGCAGGGCAGCACCGGATATCTCATGAATATAACGTCGGAGTGTATCGGCATTGGCTCGAACCGACAGAGAAGCGTCGGCAGGGAGATACACCGTGAAGGCGCTGCGTCCGGTCTCAACCAAGCGGAGTGAGTCCGTAGCACCAGAGAGCGTCCCTGCGCAGGAACATACGACGCTTAACACCACCAGTATTGGTGTCAGGTGAGTTCTCACGGTTTCTCCACGACAAACCGGAACGCCCACGCGTGGCTGCACGGCGGATCCTGCCTGGCCGATTCGGGCACATAGATTACGAACCCATCGGCCGTTTTCTCCCAGCGCACCGGTTCCCTGAGCCCGAACATGGTCATCGTGCTGCCCGGTTTGGGTGTGAAGGATGTAACGAGTATCTTCTCCGGCGGCTTCGCCTCGTCCTGGTCCGCAAGATAGATAGCACAAACCGATTGATCCGGCAGCCGGGTGAAGCAGACCTTTCCTTCCTTGTACGGAGCGATGGCGCGGCTGCCATAGAGCGCACTGCCGTTCACCTTCATCCAGGCGCCCAGTTCCTCAAGTCGCTGGAGCGCCACCGGAGAAAGACTGCCATCGGGATCGGGGCCGATATTGAGCAGGAGATTTCCCCCTTTGGCCACGATATCGACCAGCGTATGGACCAGCCTGGAGGTAGGTTTGTACTCGTCATTCTTGACATAACTCCACGAGGTGGCCATGGTCATGCAGGTCTCCCAGACATAACCGAGCGCCGTGTCCGGGACTTCCTGTTCGGGTGTGCGGTAGTTCTGATACCGTCCCTCGACGGCCCGGTCGACAATAATGAGCCCCGGCTGGAGCGTGCGGGCCATCAACGCGATCGACGGCATATCGATATTCTGATCGCTAGGGCTCTTTCCCCATCGGGGCGAGGACGCCGTCATCGGCTGTACCCAGCCGCCATCGAGCCAGAGGATGTCGATCTTGCCGTAGTCGCTCATCAGCTCTCTGATCTGATTGAACGTGAACTTCTTGAATGCCTCCCATTTCTTGGGGTATCGCGTGATGTCGTAGTTCACGTTGCGATCGAATGGGGGGAAGTATGGCCACCAGTAGTCGGGGCAGTGCCAATCGGCTTTGGAGAAATAGGCGCCGATGCCGAATCCCTCGTTGCGGAAGGCCGCGAAAATCTCTCGGGCGATATTGGCTCTGGGGTTTCGACTGAACGGACAGGCGGAGTCGGTGACCCGATAGTCGGTCTCTTTCGTGTCAAACATGCAGAATCCATCATGGTGCTTGGTGGTGAACACGACGTACTTCATGCCGGCTGCCCGGGCGGCGGCGGCCCAGCCAGCCGGATCGAACCTCACCGGATTGAACGTGATTTTCAGATTTTCATAGGCAGTCACGTAGGCATGGTAGTCCTTGGCGTACGGTCCCCGGCGCTTCGTCCAGTCTTCGTCCTCCGGGCAGATGCTCCAGCTTTCGACAATACCCCACTGGCTGTAGATACCCCAGTGCATGAGCAGCCCGAACTTCTGATCCTGGAACCATTCGAGTTTTTGAAGAACCAGCGTGTCGGTTTCCCGATCCGTGCCCGAATCGTTCTGAGCGAAGCTTACGTCGGTGTAATGCAGGGCGAGAAGTAGGGCGGCAAAGCAAACGGCTGTCAGCCGCGTCAGGTTGTTTCTCGGTTTAATCACCATTTCCTCCAGAAGAGCCGTGGTGGTCGGTCTATCGTATTAATGATCACGGTCCGGTGACTCCGGTGCGATCCGGAGCCCAAAGTGCGCATCGAATAAGGATAACTTAGGCGTCGACAGCCAGGCAAGTATGAGTTTAGGGAACGCTCGTGCCACGAGGACTGTCCGGAGTCTTGGGCGATGGTGCCACCGGGGCTGTCGCCGGCCATAAATTCACTCCCTGGGTGGCACACCAGATCAACCAGCAATCCCCAGGACCAGTTTGCTCCTTAAGCAGATCGGGCGCGCTCAGTCTCGATTGAAGTGTGGGAGCGTGTCCGGGATCGGAATTGAGATTTCCACGAATCCATGAAACACGCCGTCGCTCACCAGCGGGAGCTGGTGAATGATCTTCTTCTGGCCGTTCTTCTGAATGGTGTAGTGATTGGGCTGATGCTGGTTGTACATCGACGCCAGCTTGGTGCGCGAAGGTTCAGGATGACACGCGAGGACATCGCTGCCGATCAGACTCGTCCCACCATCCGCCGCAAACGTGGCAATCGAGGTGGGATTCATCTCCGTAATTGTGCCCGTGGCATCGGCGACCGTGATTGCAATTGCGACTTGGTTCGTCCAGCTATCTGAAGGCATCGAGTTTCTCCTGTTTCATGGCTCGCGATGGGGGAATATACGGGGACGAGTGACTGGAGTGAAAGGGCATTTGAAACCGACCATGCTCCAGCCGGAACAAGCATGGGCAAATCAGGCGCAGTGGCGGGCGCCCCCCCCTGTTCGCGTTTTCGCACAAGGAGTTACGGGGCCTCGCGGTTGGCCTGTACAGCCTTCGGAGGAGACTCCGGACTATGTCTTCTTGAGAACCAGGAAGACTGAAGCAAACCGATCATTCTCAAGATCGAACTCCTTGAGCTCACGCTCAGCTGTTTTCATCTCTGCAATCACCCTCGGATCAGTCTGGCGCGTTTCTTCCATTGCCTCGAGTCGTCTTTTCAGTGGTGCATAGTACTCGTTCCACCAAGTCTCCTGTGACAGCTCAAACCGCCCAATGGTGGTGTACCCGCAAGCGCGTGTTAACTCGATTCTGGTCTGATGATCTGTCAGCACGTCATGGATCACAACATGACCGTTGAGGACCACGAGATCCCGCCACTCTCTCAGGGCGCGTTCAAACCCAATGAATGACACAGCCCCCTCCGTCCAGATCACTTCGAAACTACCTGGATCGAAGTCCATATCCAGCATTGATCCGTGAACGACCGTGACTCTGCCCGACAGGTTCTGCTTCCGGGCCTCCTCGCAGAGCTCTTCCAGTGCGAGCTCATCAATGTCTACACCTGTGATGCTGCCACCGCTCAGTCGCGCGAGCTCAAGAGTCACTACCCCGGAGCCGCAGCCGACATCCAGAATACGGGGCCTCTCCAGCCGCGGCAGCATTTGATACGCCCTTCGGGTGAACTTCAGGAGATTGGCCCTGAAACGGTCCTGATCCAACGTCTCGCAGTTCCGATCTCTCATTGCAGCCACGGTTTCTCGGCCGTCTCGATATCACCGCATCTGCTCATTGCGCACTGTAACCAGGTTCTGGCTCCTCTTGCGCCCGGAGCGCGGAGCCCTCACATCAGGCCCTTGGCTCTCAACCAATCGTCGTTGAGCATCGTGCTGACATAGCGTGAGGCGCCGTCGGGGAATATCGTGACGATCCGTGCCGGACCGTTCAACGAGCCGGCCAGATTCAACACTGCCCACATTGCTGCACCGCTGGAGCCTCCGGCCAGGAGACCCTCCTCTCGGGCCAATCGGCGCGCGTGGCTGAAAGCCTCGCGATCCGAGACCTGAACCATCTCGTCAATGACCGAGAAATCGGCGCAACCGACGATGAACTCGTCCCCCAGGCCCTCCATCAGGTAGGGGGATGGCTTGGTCATTCGCTTCGTATGGAAGTACTCGGTGTACACGGATCCTTTGACGTCCACGGCAATTACCCGGATGCGCGGATCTTTCTCTTTGAGATACCGGCCGATGCCGCCGATCGTTCCGCCGGTCCCGATGCCCGCCACCAGGTAGTCGATCCGACCTTCCATCTGCTCCCAGATCTCCGGGCCCGTGGATAGATAGTGCGCCTCGTTGTTCTCCCGGTTGTTGTGTTGATCCGGAAAGTAGCAATGCTTCATTTCCTTGGCGAGTCGTGGCGTGATATTGTTGTAGGAGTCGGGCGATTCGGGCGGCAAAGAAGTGTCCGCCTTGACAACATCGACTCCCAGAACCAGCAGTTGGCTAAGTTTCTCTTTGCTGATGGTATCGCGCACCACCACTTTGACCCGGTATCCCCGCTGGATCGCTATGAGCGCCAGACTCATGGCCATATTCCCTGAGGAGTTCTCGATGATCGTATCGCCCGGTTGAATCCGACCATCCCGTTCCGCCTTCAGGATCATATGCCTGGCAACCCGATCCTTGATGCTCCCCGAGGGATTCAGAAACTCCAGTTTGGCATAGACCTCGCAGGAGGCCTCGGCTGCTATCCGATTCAATTTCACCAGGGGGGTATGACCGATCACATCCAAGACACTCTCGAATCGCTCTTCACGTGGCATTCGTTCTCCTTGAAAGACTGAGCGACGCCGGGTCGGTGCAGTCAATTAATTGTCTCACAAAACTTGCCTTCCGCCTCGGAGCCAGCCCATCGATGACTTTCCCCCTTCCGGTGGTCCGGTCCTAACCTCACAGATTCGCGTTTTTCAGTCAACTGGTTTTCGCTGTTTTGTGTGAATTCGGCCAGAATCCAATGGGCAAGTGAACGGTGCGGCCGGTTCTGGTTGTCTCCTTTCCGCCGGCTCCCCAACGAGCGCCGAGCACTCCTCCTTGAATTCTCCGTTATACGAGCGAAACCCGAAGCGGCTCCGCGAGCCGCGCCCGCTACTTCCTCGATTTTGTCCTTGACATTGTCTAATCCAGTACTTAATCTAATGCCGTGAAAGACGCCATCTCCATTCTGCGCCAGTGCAACATTCAGCCTACCCCTCAGCGCATCGCCGTTGTGGAATGCGTGCTGAACACCAAAACACACCCGACGGCCGACGATCTCCTGGTCGCCGCTCGGCTGGTCTGCCCCACCGTCTCCCGGGCTACCGTGTACAACACGCTGAACCTCCTCGTCGAGAAACGACTCATCGGCATGCAGACCATTCGCGAAGGCGCCTCCGTCTTCGATCCCAATGTGCAGAGGCACCATCACTTCATCGATGATGAAACCGGCGACATATATGACATCCCCTGGGATCGGCTGGAGGTCAAAGAGAAAGAGAAATTGAAGGATTTCGAGATTCTCGAGTATCAGGTAATATTGCGTGGCAAACGGAAGAAGAAATGAGTCTTTTTTTGCCCATGAACGATAATATGTCTAAACTTAGACTGCTTACGATTCGGGCTGTCGCCGGGATCGCTCGGGAAGCCCACCCTCGTACTTACGAAAACACTTGCAACCAAACATAAGGAGAGCAGTTATGACCGACCAAAACAAGGATGGCGCGGGCAAGTGCCCGTTCGGCGCTATGCACGGCGCCCGGACCACGGCCGGGGCTCAGTCCAACAGCGACTGGTGGCCCAACCGGCTGAACCTCAAAATCCTACACCAGCAGTCGGCGAAGTCCAACCCGATGGGCACGCAGTTCAACTACGCCGATGAGTTCAAGAAACTCGACTATGCGGCGCTGAAGAAAGACCTCTTCGCGCTCATGACCAGTTCGCAGGACTGGTGGCCCGCCGACTGGGGTCACTACGGCGGCCTGTTTATCCGCATGTCCTGGCATAGCGCCGGCACCTACCGCATATTTGACGGCCGGGGTGGCGGCGGAACGGGCAACCAGCGTTTTGCGCCGGTCAACAGCTGGCCCGACAACGGCAATTTGGACAAAGCGCGCCGTTTGCTGTGGCCTATCAAGAAGAAATACGGCAACCGGATCTCCTGGGCGGACCTGATGATTCTGGCCGGTAACTGCGCGCTTGAGTCTATGGGCTTCAAGACCTTCGGCTTTGCCGGCGGGCGTGAAGACATTTGGGAGCCGGAAGAGGATATCAATTGGGGGCGCGAGGATGTCTGGCTGGGGGACAAGCGCTACTCCGGGGACCGGGAGCTCGAAAATCCTCTGGCCGCCGTGCAGATGGGCCTCATTTACGTCAATCCTGAGGGTCCGAACGGAAACCCGGACCCGGTCGCCTCGGGCCGCGATGTCCGCGAGACGTTCGCCCGCATGGCGATGAACGACGAAGAGACGGTCGCACTGGTGGCCGGCGGCCATACGTTCGGCAAGGCACACGGCGCCGGTGATCCGAAACTGGTCGGCTCCGAGCCCGAGGGGGCCCCTCTTGAGCAGATGGGCCTTGGCTGGAAAAACGCCTTCGGCACCGGCAAGGGAGGGGACACCACCACCAGCGGTATCGAGGGTGCTTGGAAACCTAACCCAACCAAATGGGACATGGGCTACTTCGACATGCTCTTCGGCTACGAATGGGAACTGGTCAAGAGCCCGGCCGGCGCCTGGCAATGGCTGGCCAAGGATGTGGCCGAGAAGCACCTGATTCCCGATGCCCATGATCCGTCGAAAAAGCACCGCCCGATGATGACGACGGCCGATCTGTCGCTTCGCTTCGATCCGATCTACGAGCCGATCTCGCGCCGCTTCCACAAGAATCCCCAGCAGTTTGCCGATGCGTTCGCCCGCGCCTGGTTCAAACTGACCCACCGCGATATGGGGCCGCGCTCCCGCTACCTCGGGCCCGAAGTGCCGGCCGAAGTGCTGATCTGGCAGGACCCGGTTCCGGCGGCAGACCATGAACTGGTCGGTGAGAAAGAGATCGCGGCGCTGAAGAGCAAGATCCTCTCGTCGGGCCTGACTATCTCTCAATTGGTGACAACGGCCTGGGCTTCGGCGGCCACGTTCCGTGGCTCCGACAAACGCGGGGGAGCGAACGGGGCACGCCTTCGCCTCGCGCCTCAGAAAGACTGGGAAGTGAATCAGCCGGCCGAACTGGCGAAAGTCCTGCCTAAGCTCGAGGCGGTTCGGAAGGAGTTCAATGATGCTCAGTCCGGAAAGAAGAAGATCTCGATGGCAGACCTGATCGTGTTGGCCGGTTGCGCGGCGGTCGAAGAGGCCGCAAAAAAGGGCGGCCACGAAGTCAAGGTTCCCTTCTCGCCGGGGCGGACGGATGCCTCGCAAGAGCAAACCGACGTGGATTCGTTCGCGGTATTGGAGCCGAAGGCCGACGGTTTCCGCAATTATCAGCGTGCCGGAACGAAAACACCGACCGAGGAGCTTCTGCTGGACCGCGCCCAGTTACTGAAGCTGACCGCCCCCGAGATGACCGTGCTGGTTGGTGGTATGCGCGCCCTGAACACCAGTTTCGGGCAATCCAAACACGGTGTGTTCACAAGCACGCCCGGGACGCTGACCAACGACTTCTTCGTGAATCTGCTCGATATGGCGATCGAGTGGCGGCCGTCTGCGACCGACGGCGTGTATGAAGGGCTCTTGCGCTCGAACGGCCAGGTCAAATGGACCGGAACGCGGGTCGACTTGGTGTTTGGATCGAACTCCGAATTGCGGGCGCTCGCCGAAGTCTACGCTTGTGATGAAAACAAGCGGAAGTTCATCAGTGACTTCGTGGCGGCCTGGAACAAGGTGATGAACCTGGATCGTTTCGATCTGGCGTAGTTGCCGCAGACAGTTCTGACCAGAGCCGGTAGTCTCCAGCCGCGACCGGTCATCGGAAGTTCCGAACCGAGTCGCGGCTTGTTGTTCATGCAGGTCGTTGGGTGACGGGGATTGCCCTAAGGCTGTACAACGACTCAGCGGCCAGTCAATTTCTCCAGGCTGTCGGGGTACCGAGCCCCCTGCACGGTGATCATCGCTGCGGCGCTGTCGATCTCCTGTACGTCATCGGCGGTCAGCTCGACTGCAACTGCTCCGATGTTCTCGTCCAGCCGGTGCAGCTTCGTCGTGCCGGGGATCGGAACAATCCACGGTTTCTGGGCCAGCAACCAGGCCAGCGCGATTTGCGCGGGGGTCGCATCCCTCCTCTGACCAATTGTGTTCAGCAGGTCGATAAGGGCCCCATTCGCCTTGCGTGCCTCCGGGCTGAAGCGCGGAAGGTTGCTGCGGAAGTCGGAGCTGTCGAAAGTTGTCGTTTCGTCAATCTTGCCCGTGAGGAACCCCCGCCCGAGCGGACTGTAGGGAACGAGGCCGATGCCGAGTTCTTCCAGGATTGGAATGACCTCATTTTCGGGCGTCCTCGTCCAGAGCGAGTATTCACTTTGAAGAGCCGTGACCGGTTGCACCGCGTGCGCCCGTCGAATAGTCTGAACCCCCGCCTCGGATAGGCCGAAGTGCCTGACTTTGCCCTCCCGAATCAGGTCCTGCACCGCTCCCGCAACGTCCTCAATTGGGACATCCGGGTCAACGCGGTGCTGGTAGAACAGATCGATGGCTTCAATTCTGAGACGCTTCAGCGAGGCTTCGGCCACCTGCCTGATATGCTCTGGTCGACTATCCAGCCCGACCCACTTTGGCCCGCCGTTGGGATCTAGTTTGAATCCGAACTTGGTGGCGATCGTCACTTGCCCGCGCAGTGGGGAGAGGGCCTCGCCGATCAGCTCTTCATTGGTGAACGGACCATACACCTCGGCGGTGTCGAAAAACGTGATGCCACGTTCCACGGCGCTTCGAAGAAGAGAGGTCATCTCCTTCTTGTCTTTCGGCGGACCGTAGGAATAGCTCATTCCCATGCACCCCAACCCAAGCGCCGAGACCTCCGGACCGTTGGTGCCGAGTTTGCGTTTCTGCATTACTACCTCGCCTTGCCCCCACTCACTCGGCCTTGAGGGACGCCATGTCGATCGAGAATCGGTACTTCACATCCGACTTGAGCATTCTCTCGTATGCTTCATTGAGCTTCTGGATCGGGATCACTTCGACATCAGCCGTGATGTTATGCTTGCCGCAGAAATCCAGCATTTCCTGGGTTTCGGCGATCCCCCCGATCAGCGAGCCGGAGATGCTGCGGCGCCCGAAGATCAGTCCGATACCATACAGGCTGAACGGCTTGTCCGGGGCGCCGACAAGCGTAAGGTTGCCGTCACGACGGAGGCATTGAACCAAAGCGTTGATGTCATGCTCGGCCGATACGGTGTCCAGGATAAAGTCGAAACTGCCGGCGTGTTTCTTCATCTCCTCGGTGTTGCGTGAGATGACCACTTCATCGGCCCCCAGGCGAAGGGCGTCTTCCGTCTTGCCCTTCGAGGTCGTGAACACGACGACATGTGCCCCGAATGCGTGGGCCAGTTTCACGCCCATGTGACCGAGCCCGCCCAGGCCGACCACACCCACCTTCTTCCCCTTGGTGACTCCCCAGTGACGCAACGGCGAGTAGGTCGTGATCCCGGCGCACAGCAGAGGCGCGGCCCCGGCAAGGTCGAGGTTTCCCGGAACCCGCAGCACGAAGCGCTCATTCACCACGATACTCTCGGAGTAGCCACCATACGTGACACCGTCCAGGTGCTTGTCCGGTGCATTGTAGGTGTAGGTAGCATTCGGGCAATACTGCTCCATATGGGCCCGGCACTGGGGACAGACACCGTCGGAATCCACCAGGCATCCGACAGCGGCAAGATCACCCGGCTTGAACGTGGTGACCGCCGGACCGACCTTGGTGATCCGGCCCACGATCTCATGCCCGGGCACGCACGGGTAGATAGTCGGCGAGAAACTCCATTCGTTACGAGCCTGGTGGAGATCGGAATGGCAAATGCCGCAGAAGAGAATCTCGATCTGAACATCGTGATCGGTCGGGTTGCGGCGCGCAATTTTGGTATAGGCAAGCCCGGAGGTTGGGCTGGCCGCAGCGTAGGCCTTGGCGTTGTACAATTCTTCACCTCATATGAGAGTAGTTACTTACTGCCTTATCTATGTTCCGTAAACCCCGGTAACGGTGCCGGAGTTTCCCTCAGGCATGAAAATAGCAGATTGGGAACGCAAGACCGATGGATACTGGTAAACCGGCACAAAACCTATCTCCCCATTCCTGCCTCTCCACGTCCATTCGCACGCCAGACACCCGTGCGAGAGCGCCATAATCGTACCGCCTCCGGATGCGCGGTCGCGATCCTCTTGGCCGTGGAATCCTGAGTCAGAACGTCGATGGCGGCCGGGATGTGGTTCGGCTTGCTTCCCCCGAAAAAGCACATCTGGTCAACCGGGTTGTCCAACGGCTGTGCGATGGTGCTGACGCCCGCAGCGGACACCATGACGATTGCGGTGAGAAGGGAGAACGCTCTCAAAACGGTCTCCTTCCGGTGCTTCGCCTTTCCGCACCACATGCTTGGCATCCGCTTCTCCTCTCCGCAAGGCGAAGCGGACGGCCCCAGTGGCCGGCACCACTCTATTCGCCGCTTAACACACCGGCTACGGTCAGCGCGGCGATGACAATACCCATGATGGATTCGCCGGCAATCGCACCGCTGCAGACTGGATAGGTGTACCTCTCCGCCAGATTGGACTTCCATTTGGCAAAGAAAAGGCCGATCAGTGCTCCCAGGAATACCCCCAGCGAGTTGGAGAACGGCACGATCATGCCGAGGCTCAGTCCGAACGCCGAGGGCACAAACTGCCGCGCTTTGGGCGGCAGAACTTTCGGCAGCAAATAGATGACGACGCCAATGGTGCTTCCGATAAGCAGACCCCACTTGGCGGTGGTATGCAACTGACTGAACCCTTTGGACAGGAGCAAGGCCACCGCCGACCACGTTTGGGCCGCCGGCGCCGCCCACTTGGTGCCGAGAACCGATACATCGGGTACCAACAGGTAATAGACTGGCACAGAAGCCGCCACGCCAAAGAAGACGCCGAAATACTGAGCCAGGAACTGCTTGCGGGGGTTGGCGCCGAGCAAGTATCCCGACTTCAGGTCGCCGAGAAGATCGGCCGAATTGCTGGCCGTGCCGGCTGTCACACCGGCTGTCATCAGGTTCGTCGTGGCATCGCCGGGGGAGATGACCCCGAACAACAACTGGGTGATCTTCCCCATAGCGCCGATCGGGTTGATATCGGTTTCGCCGGAAGCGCGACAAGCCACCAGGCACAGGAAGAACGAAAGCACCACGGCAATGATCCCCATCCACCAGGCCGTGCCGAAAGCCACGCTCATGACCACCACACTCCCGATGCCGGTAAGCCCAACTCCCCAGGCAAACCAGGATCCCGGCACCTCGATCGCCATCAGCGGGTCATCGCCGGCCGCCGCCCCGCGCGAACCCTTGAAACCGGTAATCGCCCGCACAATCGTCTTCCACTGGAGGAAAAAGGCCAGCAGTGTCGGCACGACCATGATCGGGACACCGGTCCAGACAGCCCAGCGGGCAATTGGTCCAAATCCGATTTTCGTGATGTCAATCGCCCCCTGACTGACGGCGTATGGTGCCATGAAGCAGTAGTTGACGAGCGCCCCGAGGAGCATGGACCAGCCGACCTGGATGCCAATAAACGCTCCGGCACCTACCATGAGGAGGCTGACATCGAATCCGATAGTCCATCGGGCCAGCGGCAGCCCCATCTGTGTGCCGGGAATGGCGATGGACTCCGGAATGGCGAACGGCAGCTTGCCGCCGGTGAACCACTTCAGGGCGGCCGCGAACAGCCCGGCGATGCCCAACCCCTTCGCCTGGCTTACCGCTTCTGACCCTTTGGCGTAAAGACTCCGGAGAGTCGAGGCTGCAACAATGCCGCTGGGGAACTTCAATTGCTCGATATTGATCATCTGCCGCTTCATCGGTATGGCCATGAACACGCCCAGGCTGGCGGTGAAGAAGATGAAAAACACCAGGGCCAGCGGCGGGATATTGTGGCCGGTGATAATGAGGAAAGCAGGTACGGTGGCCACCATCGGGGACACGATGGCCGCACCGGCGGATGAAGCGGTCGACTGCATGCAGTTGTTTTCGAGTATGCTCATGTCACTGGTAAAGAAGCGGGGCATCACGGTACGGAAGAACTTCCAGATAGAAAACGAGAGAATGCACGAGGTAATGGCCACGCCGAACCCCCAGCCGATCTTCAATCCCACATACAGGTTGGAGACCGACATGATCATGCCGAGCACGGCTCCCATGGCCACCGCGCGAAACGTTAGCTGGGGCATCTGATCGCCGCGGTAGTATGTGTTGTACCAATGAATGTCACGCTGGTCCGCCGGGACAGCCAACATCTCTTCTTGTAACGGTATACCGGGATCCGTCTGGGGACCTTTGTTTTCGGCCATGGTTCCTCCGATGCTGTTGTGTCGGTCCTTCCTCGTGTAGGAAAGTAGCTGGCGCAATATAGGGTTGGCGAAAAGAAAAGTCGACGGTGGAAACCGATGCGGCGCCCGACCGTTGCACAAGTCCACAGGGTGGTCCTGAGAGTGCTGACAGCTAGCCGGCAACCCGTACCAATAAAGTAGGGTTTTGCGGAGTGACTGTGAGATCCTCCTGGGCGAAGCCGGTGACTGCCCAGTGACGGAATCGTTGAGATGCCGTTATCCCGGTTGTTGCATCGGGGCCATCACCACGTATAATGCGGAGGAAACGATGTCAAAACATAACGACATGCGCGAAGTCTTGCGGCTGGCCTACGAAAAATCGGTCGCTTACCTGGACGGACTGGAGTCGCGGCCGGTGGCTCCGTCGTCGGAGGCGATTCGGAATCTGCGGTGCCTGGACATTCCCTTACCCGAGTGTCAGTCGGATCCGACGGAGGCGCTTGAGTTGCTGGACAAGTATGGAACGCCGGCGACGACAAGCATCGCAGGGTCACGGTTCTTCGGGTTCGTCATAGGCGGATCGCTTCCGGCGGCGCTGGCGGCAGACTGGCTGACGAGCGCGTGGGACCAGAATACCTGCCTGTATCACGTCACGCCGGCCACCGCGAGAGTGGAGGCGGTGGCGCTCCGATGGCTGCTCGAACTGCTGCACCTGCCGCCCGATACGGCAGGTGCGTTTGTCACCGGCGCAACAGTGGCCAATTTCGTGGCCCTGGCGGCCGCACGCAACACCGTGCTCCAGCGCGTCGGCTGGGACGTGCGCAAACAAGGTCTGCAAGGCTCGCCGTCTATTACCGTCTACCTTGGGCGGGAGGCCCACCCGGTGGTCCACAAGGACTTGGCGCTTCTCGGGATCGGTGAGAAGCAGGTGGTGGAAATCGATGTCGACTCGCAGGGACGCATGCGCGCTGAATTGTTGCCGCGGCCGACCGGCCCCACGATTGTCATCGCTCAGGTTGGAAATGTCAACACCGGCTCGTGCGACCCGATGAACGTCGTTTGTGATCGTGTGGCCGGCACCAACGCCTGGGTGCACGTCGACGGTGCGTTCGGTCTCTGGGCAGCGGCCGCGCCGGATCGTCGCCACCTGGTGGCGGGTGTGGAGCGGGCGGATTCGTGGGCGACCGATGCCCACAAGTGGCTGAATGTGCCCTACGACAGCGGCATTGCTTTCGTGAAAGACCGTGAAGCGCTGCGCCGGGCGATGGCAGTGACGGCGGCCTACTTGCCTACCGATACGGAATTTCGCAATCCGAGCGATTACGTACCTGAATTGTCGCGCCGGGCGCGGGGAGTGACCGTCTGGGCCGCACTGTACTCGTTGGGTCGGGAAGGTGTCACTGATCTCATTGAGCGGACCTGTCGCTGCGCCGAGGCCTTTGCCGTGGGATTGCGTCGAAACGGGTTCGAGGTGCTCAACGACGTCGTGCTCAATCAGGTACTCGTTTCGTTTGGGAGCCGCGAAATGACGGAGCGAGTGACGGCGGTGCTGTGCGAAGAAGGTACGGCCTGGTGCGGAACGACAGAGTGGCAGGGACACTTCGCGATGCGGATTAGCGTCTCGTCATGGGCGACAACAGAGGAGGACGTGGAGAAGAGTTTGGCGGCTATCAAAAGTGCGTACCAAAGAGTGCGCACCGAGACGACGGCGGAATGACAGGTCCTGCCCGCGGGCGGTGCGCTGAACAATTTTCCCCCCGCCTTGACGCCGCCATCGGCCTTCTCAGTCTTCGTAGCGGCCATCTGCTAAGGCAGGCGCCGGGTGTTCCCTCCGTTTGCCCTGGAACGATTCCCTCCTCGATGGCGGGCAGTGGAGCAGTTGGGACGCTTTTTTCGGCGATAATCGTCATACAAGTGCGTCTACACTATTCTGATCCCGCCCGCAAATTCTGAAGACGAAAGTCCCTCAGTTTCTGCCTCTGTCCCTTTGGAAATAGGCTTGTGACTCAGCCTTCTTCCCAATGGCTAACACAAGACGTCGAAATACCAAAGCGTGAATTGGATAAATGCCATACCAATAGACAATGCCTGCGAGTCCCCTCGGATAGAAGCGGGCCGTTTGCGTCAGTCTGCTGTTGCCCTGCCCCGATTCCTCGACTACAAATTCCAACCACGCCTTGCCGGGGAGCTTCATCTCCGCTCGGAGCAGTATCCTCTTGCCCGGATCCAGTTCTTCAACTCGCCAGAAATCCAGCTTGTCTCCAACAGACAGCTTGCTGGGATGACGTCGACCACGGCGCAGGCCGACTCCTCCGCATAGCTCATCAATGAGGCCTCGAACCTTCCAGAGAACATCGGCGGCATACCAACCATTTTCTCCACCGATTGAGCTGACGACCTGAAACAGTCTCCCGGCGGGTGCCTTTACCACCAGTTGTCTTCGGTCGGTAAGTAGATGCGAGGGCTCAATATGTGAAATGATCGACTGGCCTGCCATGCACTCTTGATCAGGTTGATCTGAGAGAACAGCCGAGAGCGCCCCATTGACAGCCTGGTCGAAACCGATCGGCGTGATTCGGAATAGCGCTTTGGCATCATCATTTTCGCAAATCGTCTCGTGCCGGAGTCCCTCAATAAGTGCACGTGCCGGCTTGACCGGTACTGGTGTGACCAGGCCGACCCAGTAGGATGAGAGCCGGGGTGTCAGAACCGGTACCTTGATCAACCACCGCTTCAATCCGAGCGCGCGAGCCACTCGCAACATCATCTCTCGATAGGTCAGAATCTCGGGTCCGCCGATATCTACTATTCGCCCGGCTGATTCGGCCGATGCGAGGGCCGCCACCAAATAGGTGAGCACATCCTCGACCGCTATCGGCTGTGTTCGGGTGACTACCCAGCGCGGGCATATCATCACTGGCAGCCGATTAGCCAGGTGGTGGATCATCTCGAAGGAAAGACTGCCTGCCCCCACGATCACTGCGGCTCGAAACTCAGTCACGGGAATACCCGAATCCCGTAAGACATCGCCGACCTCGTGCCTGCTGCTCAGGTGCGGGGACTGATCCTCTCCTCTTTTTCCCAGGCCGCCCAAGTAAATCAGGCGCTCTACCCCGAATCGTTTCGCGACATCGCCAACATTGCGAGCGGCCTGACGATCAAGTTCGGCAAAGTCGCCGGCTGGGTTGGACATGGAGTGGACAAGGTAGTAAACGGCGCTTACCTGCTGAAACACAGGGCCCAGGGAAGAAACATCAAGGACATCCCCTTCCCTCAGTTCGACAGAGCCGGACCAGGCATACGCTTCAACTCGGTTTCGGTCTCGAACGAGGCATCTGACGCGATATCCCTGCTCGAGGAGCCGAGGTACCAGCTTTGAGCCAATGTATCCGCTCGAACCAATTACCAGAATGCAATCGCTGGTCTCGTGTGATTGTCTCGGCAACTCCATCTTCGGCTGACCTCTCTGGCTTGAACTTCTGCGGGGCTGATACCCTGGTGTCAAGATACTGACTGATTCTCGCTGGACCTAGCAAACTGTGAAATCTGCCAGACGATAGAACGCCGAAGATCAAAGTCGATCTTCGGCGTTCCGTTGTCGTGCCCAGGTGTCTGCCCTATGCTAGTTACGGAAGGAGCACTCCGTCAATGATGTGAAGGACACCGTTGCGGGCCGCGATGTCGACAAAGAGCACGTTGGCGTTGTTTATCTTGACGCCTCCGTTGATCACGGAAATGCTCACCTTACTACCGTTGGCCATCGTCGCCTCGGTCAATTTGACAACGTCGGCAGCTTTCACCACACCGGGAGTCACATGGTACAGCAGGATGTTGCTCAGGGTGGCAGGATCCTGGAGCAGTGCCGGAACCGTACCGGCCGGAAGAGCGGCGAAAGCCTGCTCGGTCGGCCCAAACAGCGTAAACGGTCCGTTGTACATCAGCGTGCTCTGCAGTCCGGCCGCCTTGACTGCCGTAGTCAGGGTCGGAAGACCGGCCAGGCGTGAAACCGTGTACAGGGAAAGGTACCTGGTCAGCCAGTTCAACTCGCCGTTTCTGATGGCCCGGGCAACCCAGCCGCTGCCAAGCGAAGCGCCTGCCGCGAGCGCGTCCGGTTTAGCCATTCCGGCGGCAGCGGGGATCAACACCGCATCGATCACGTGGATCACGCCATTGGTGGCTTTGATGTCGGTAACCGTAACCAGAGCATTGTCGATCTTCACCTTGCCGTCGGACGTCAGGGTGATAGTCACGCTCGCACCGTTGAGGGTCTCGGCACTTGACAGCGTCACAACCTGGTCAGCCGTAACAGCGCCCGGGACGACATGGTACGTGAGGATAGCCGTGAGCGCATCCTTGTCGGCCAGCAGAGCTTCCACGGTGCCGGTCGGGAGCTTGGCGAAGGCTTCATCGGTAGGGGCAAAGACGGTGATCGGACCGGCACCCTTCAGCGCATCAACCAGATCAGCCGCTTCGGCCGCAGCCAACAGAGTCGTGAAATTGCCGGCCGCCGCCGCGGTTTCGACGATATCGAGTGTCGGTTCTGCGCTCTTCATCGGGTTCTTGTCATCGTTATCACTGCAGCCGACCACGGCGAGCGCAAGAATGGCCATCAGAGCCATCATCAGTCTGTTCTTCTTGGTAATCATTTTCCTAGTCCTCATTCAATTGGTTGAATCTGTAACTGCTCTTCTTACCAGCTCGCCTTAGCGCGGAAGGATCACGCTGTCGATAACGTGAATCACGCCATTCGAGGTCATGATGTCGGCTTTGACGACCTTAGCGTTGTCGATCATGACGCCATCTTTGCTGGCGACGATCTTGAAGCTCTGCCCGTTGACCGTCTTGGCCTCGGTCAGCTTAATCGCATCGGCGGCCATGACCTTACCGGCCACGACATGGTAGGTCAGAATCGAAGCCAGCTTCTCCTTGTCCTTAAGCAGGGCTTCCACGGTCCCTGCCGGGAGCTTGGCAAAGGCCTCGTCCGTCGGGGCGAACACCGTAAAGGGACCCTTGCCCTTTAGGGTCTCTTCAAGGCCGGCCGCCTTTACTGCTGCAATGAGCGTCTTGAAACTGCCAGCTTCCGAAGCAGTCTGGACGATGTCCATCTGCTTGGCGTCGACCTGCTTGGCCGAGGCCTGCTTAGCGGAGATTTGCTTGTCTGTGCTCTTATCGCTTGCGCAGTTATCTGCGTTTGCCGTCCCGATGCAGGACACGGCGACGATCCCGAAGATCGCGAGGCTCTTGATTGTCGTCTTCATTCTGTCTTGTTCCTTTAATAGTCTTAGTGTTTGATTACGCTACATCGCTTCCGAAAGGAGCCCCTACTTAGCCCCGGCTCATCGAAACCGCCCAGCGACGCTGGATCGCCTTCCACTGAATCACCTGGTACAGGGCGCAAATCCCCACCACCGTGTAAACCAGCCGGCTCAGCAACGTGGCATTACCAAGCAGCGTGGCGACCAGGTCGAAGTGCAGCAATCCGACCAACCCCCAGTTCAAGCCGCCCACCACGAGCAGCGCCGCTACGACTACATCCACTGATTTCATTTCCTTCTCCTTTGTATTGACCGTTTTCTGTTTCATCGAATGAATCTGTTCATCGTTTGTCTAACTGTTGACTAATTTAACCGGAGTGACCCAAGAAGGTTCTGGAAAAAGCAAAGAAAATCGTCAAAATCGCCTATCTGTCCGCACCCCACTCAGTTATAGGCACTTCCGGAAGGCCTGAACCCTGCCGGGGAACAGTCTCGAAAGATTCTTGTTGTCTAAATTTGAAGTTTGCTTATGATTTGTCTATATAATGATCGAAGTACAGAATTGAGCATACCAAATGACGAAGAGTTCACAAATCGCCGGATTGGGAATTGAAGCTGTGGCTCAGCGTTCCGGATTGAGTCAGCATCTGATTCGCATCTGGGAACGACGATATGCTGCCGTGCGGCCAGTTAGGACCGAATCCAATCGCCGGCTCTATTCGGAGGCTGATGTTGTTAGGCTTGCACTCCTAAATAGAGCCGTCCACGCCGGGCATCGTATCAGCGATATTGCGAGATTATCCACTCCCAAGCTTGAGCAACTGGTCGGCAAGGGCTTCCCAAATGTGGCAGTGTCCAGGGTCAAAAGCAAGGAAGTGAGCCCCAATTTTGTCGAGCTCGCGCTTCATGCGATAGCCCAGTTTGACTCTGAAGAACTGGATGCGATTCTGTCACACGCGGAAGTAGACCTGGGTCAGGCACGAGTGCTTGATCAGGTCGTCATGCCGCTGATGGAAAAAATCGGAGAGATGTGGAAAGACGGAAACATTCGGATTGCCCACGAGCATTTGGCCACGGCCGTAATAAGGAATCATGTTGGGGCGCTCCTGGCCTCCATACGCTACCCAGCCAATGCACCCGCCATAGTTGTCACCACGCCGGCCGGGCAGTTGCACGAAGTGGGCGCGCTGGCTGTCGCGGTGGCAGCCGCCTTGGAAGGTTGGCGCCCAGTCTTTCTCGGATCCAATTTGCCCGTTGATGAAATTGCCGGTGCCGTCCAGAAGTCCGAAGCTCGTGCTGTCGCCCTAAGCCTGGTGTTCCCTTCCGATGATCCCAGACTTCCGGCGGAGTTGAATCGACTCAGGCGGCTTCTTTCAGAAAAGATCCCAATCCTGATTGGTGGGCGCGCCGCCAGGGCCTATGAGTCGGCAATCAATGCTTCTGAAGCGGTGCTCATACCTGGTGTCGCAGACCTCAGGCAACACCTCGAGCAGATCCGGGCTAACGTACGGAAGAGCAGGTGACTCGATGCTCCGATCAAACTTGATCCCCGTCTTTCTGGCGATTGTAGCGATCTTTGTTGCGCCGTCGCCATCCGGGGCGTCAGTGCAGCTTGACCTGGAATCGGGCATTGCCCAGAGCGGCTACAACGACGTGCGATATCCCGGAACGACCGGCACGAAACTGTCCCTTTCGCGTGACCTTACTCTGGACCGCAGTCTGTTCTGGCGAGCCAGAGCGTCAGTCACCATTGGAGACCGGCACACCCTATCGCTGCTGGCTGCGCCGCTACGCCTGGATGGTCAAGGAGTGCTCGTGAACGATGTCACGTTTGGTGATGCCACGTTCCCGGCAACAACCTCGGTGAAGACAAGATACCGATTCGATTCGTATCGCCTCACCTATCGTTACGATGTCCTTCGTCATGACAACCTGCGCCTGGGCATCGGATTCACCGGAAAGATCAGGGATGCCGCCATCGCAATCCGAGGAGGCGGTCAGGCTTCTGAAAAAGCCAACCTCGGCTTCGTACCGCTTGTTAATTTCCGAGCCGATCTCAGGTTAAGCGACCGCTTCGGCCTGCTGGTCGACGGCGACGCGCTGGCTGCGCCACAGGGACGGGCCGAAGACGTGCTGGCCGCGATTACCGTGGCGGCAACGAAGCAGATCACGTTCAAGTGCGGTTATCGGTTCCTGGAAGGTGGGGCCGACAATGATAAAATCTACACCTTCGCCTTGGTGAATTACCTTTCGTTTGGTGCCCTTTGGAGATTCTGACAGGCAATGACGAATACGCCGATCTTGGAGTGTCGATAAAAGGCCCGCAAATGCTGGCGATCGGAGCAAGAAGACTATGACCAGAATTCCTACAACGCCCGGAGTGAGTACTGCAGGTCAGACCATCGCCCTGCTGGCATGGGTGGGGCTCTGTTTCCTCACTGCCTGGATTGGTTCGCGTTTCTCGCCCGGCGAATGGTATCTTCAAATTCAGAAACCGTCTTGGACCCCGCCGGGGTATCTCTTCGGGCCGGTATGGTCAATTCTCTATTCGAGCATGGGTTTAGCTGCATGGTTGGTTTGGAGACGGTCAGGATTTTCCGGGGCGCGCCTTGCTCTGACCCTGTTCGTTGTTCAACTGATCCTGAACGGAATGTGGTCATGGATATTCTTCGGTATGCAGAGGCCGGGACTGGCGTTTGCTGAGATACTGGTGTTATGGTCAATGATACTTGCAACACTGCTGGCCCTCTGGCGAGTGAATTCCACCGCCGGAATGCTCTTCTTGCCGTATCTTGCCTGGGTCTCATTCGCTGCCATCCTGAACTACTCTATCTGGCAGTTGAACACGAGCAGTTGATCGCAAGCGCTCCCGGCAATTCAACTACTAGGGAATATAGGCGCCATAGACCGAATATAATGGAGGCGGGGGGGATCGAACCCCCGAATTGCGTTGTGGCACAAGGATTTACGTGCCTTGGTGGCCAAATTGCGACGCTTTTTTGACTGCAGAGACATGCCCCGAGTAACGCCGATGGCACGAATGTCACACAAAGTCGGAGACGATTAGCGGTTCAATCAGATTCGAGTTCCTTCCGATGTGATTTCCTGGCTGAAAGACCACGTTACCTTTGACTGCTATCTTGGATGTCTGATCCTCCGCAGTCGGATCTGGCAGATACTTCCGAATCTGTCCTCTCGGCTGAGGCAAACCGTGGGAGCGTGCGGGGAGTAGGCTTACTATACAGAGAGGGGCAACTGCGCCTCGGTGACGCAATTGCCCCCACTACTATTCGCATTTCAAGGTCTCTGCCGGACTCGTCAATCCAGCCCGGACAGCTTCCAATCCTCCGATAAGTATTGCGGCGAGAAGGGAAATGGCAATGGTAATGATCGGTATATCGATGCCGATCGGAACTCGCACGGCCAGTCCGCGCAGGAGATCCTGCGATATGAGATATCCCATCGCACTGCCGACCACGCCTGCTCCCAGAACCGGCCAGATGAACTCCCGTGACAGCAGCGACGCTATACTCACCAACGGCGCTCCCAGGACTTTCCTGATGCCGATCTCTTTGGTCCGCTGAGCGGCCGAAAACGACACGAGACCAAACACACCAAGACAAGCGATGAGAATTGCCCCGCCCGCCAACCATGAGAATATCCTTCGCTCACCAATCGATTTCTCCCTACCCTTTGCGATTTCCTCGTCGAGGAAGGTGTAGCTGTACTCGGTGTTGGGCAGCGCCCGTTGCCACGCCGCCGAGACTGCGGCAATCGCCTCCGTCGCCTTTTCGGGGGCAATCTTCAGCGCGAGGCAGGAGAGACGTTCGGGGTTCATCCGCCAGATCAGGCCTCGCCGTTGCGAGAGACCGATGGCATCACCCACTGAGCAATCCACGACCCCAATGACCTCCAATTCACCGGCCTTCGTGATCATCCGGCGACCGATCGCATCGCCTCCCCAGAGAGTATCCGCGAGGTCCTTGCTGACAACCACGGCTCCAGAGATGTCACTCGCCACATCGCGGGAGAACCACCGACCGTCAAAGAGCTTCATGGAGAATGTGTTCACGTAGTCGCAGTCGACATAGTAACCCGGCACATAGAATCTGTCACGCTCGTCTCTCTGCTCATTGCGGTAGAATACGAACCATGAATTCGACCCGCGCCCGGGGGGATTGTCACACATAGTCGCTGCTTGAACGCTTGCGTTGGTCGCCATCTCCTGGTGGATCAGACGGCAATCGTCAGCAGCGCTGGAACCGAAGAAATCGAGCAGCATGATGTTGGAGGAATCAAAACCCGACGACTGCGTTGCAACATAGCTGGCCTGACGGGACATGAGGATCACTGCAAAAACAAACATCGTGGCAATGGCAAACTGAAATACGACAAGTCCCTTTCTCAATATTGCCCGGGAGGATTTTCTGCCCGGTCTGCTTCGGAGCACCTCAACCGGTCGGCACCTTGAAAGGTACAGAGCAGGATACGCACCGGCGCCGAGTGTCACCACACCGATCAGCAGCACGATACCTCCGAGCATCATCGGGCTCCGATAGAAATCGACCAGCATCTCTCTCGGCATGCTGTCCTCAAACGCGACTTTCACCACTTCGTACAGGACCAAACCGATGGCGGTCGCGGTTGCTGTCATGACCAGGGATTCTCCGAGCGATTGCTTGATCAGATCGGTACGGTAGGCTCCGAACACTTTCCGCACGCCCATCTCTCTGGTTCGTTCCGAGGCTCGCGCAGTAGCGAGATTGACGTAATTGGCGATTGCCAGCAACAGAATGAAGATAGCCATCATGGAGATTTCCACAAGCATGGAGATTTCGCCTCTCGGCTCAAGCTCCCCCTCGAATCCCGAGAAGCCCACGAAGTAGATGTCCTTCAGGGACCTGACGCCGAATCGGTGTGAAGTCATTGTCTCAGGATCGAGGTGTAGTGTCGCGATCTGGTTGATGCGGGCGGCGAGGCGGGAGTGATCGACGTTTTCGCGGAGCAGCAGATAGACGTAATCGGTCGCCGGATGCCACAGGGTGTCAACCGGTCGGGCAGCTGACTCGAGCGTTTTGTACGAGATGATAAAATCGCAGTATAGCTGCGTGTTGGTCGGCAGGCTGCGCAGCACGCCGGCGATCGCGCAGGTGTACCGTTCATTGATCTGGACTGTTCTGCCGACCGGGTCTTCGTTCGGGAAGTACTTCTCTGCCGCGCCTTCGGTGACGAACGCCATGCTGGGACTGCTCAGTATGGCATCAGGATTCCCGACTTTGGCGGGAAAGGAGAACACCCTGAGATACTCGGGAGTAGCGAACATGGCGGTCGGATGATGCACGAACGCTCCGGTGGCGTGCTCGTCGATCACCCGCCGCTTCACGCCATCGATCGTCAGGATATCCAGTCCTTCAGGTCGAAATACTGCGACCTGTTCTGCCTCGGGCAGCTCATCGACGAGAGCCTTGGCGACCGATGGCTGAATGTGGGGTGTTGTGTAGAAGTGATCCGGGTCGGAGACTTCCACCTCAACCCGGCAGATGCGATCTTTGTTGGCGTGGAAATCCTCGAAGCTCAGTTCATAGCTGACGTGTCCCATCACCAGAAGACATAAGGCCAACCCGAACGCGAGACCGAAGACACTGATGCCCGCGTATAGCTTGCGACGCATCAGGTTTCTGACGGCTACAAGTACGTAGTTTCTTAGCATTGTCGCTGCTCCTGAATCTGGTTCATCGTCAATCCATTGCGTGTCCTACAATCCGATGTCCGCACACGGCGACTGTCGTCAACCATTCACATCTGCGTGTGCTCACTATTCATACTTCAGGGAATCCACCAGATTGGCGGTCGCCGCTCTGATCACCTTGTAGCTGATCGTCAGCATGGCCACCACGAGAGTCGCCAGAATCGCCGCCACAAACGGCGTCACACCCAGCGACGTCCGCGAGGCGAACCCCTCGAGCCAGCGACTCATGAAGTACCAGATCACCGGCCCGGCCACGAGGTTGGCGATCAAGATCAACAGCACGTACTCGCGCGTGAGCAGGCGCACGATGCTCCCTACCGACGCGCCTACCACCTTGCGGATGCCGATCTCCTTGGTTCGCCTCGCCACCGAGTACGATGACAGCCCGTAGGTCCCCAGCACGATAATCACCACCGCCAGAAGCGTGAACAGACCATACACCTTGCCGAACAGGGTATCCGAGGCGTACTGACGGTTGAAATAGTCGTCGAGGAAAAGATAATCGAACGAATTGCCGGGGAAAAACTCGCTGTATAACTGCTCCACCCGCGCCACAGTCCCGCGGATGTCGTCACCGGTCACCCGGATCGCGATCATGCCCATCGTCCCGCGTCCGTACGGCACGAAGCGATAGAGGTGCGGCTCGAACGCCATCTTAGGCGACTGCTGATGGTAGTCCTTGACGACCCCGATGATCGTGAAGATCTCGTCCCAGTAGTTGACCTGCGCGCTGACCGCACTTGCGGCGTCGGCAAAGCCCATCTGGCGGACGGCGGTCTCGTTCAGCAGGAGCGCCTGCTGATCGGCCGGAAAATCCTTCGAGAAGTTGCGCCCGGCCACAAACGTGATCTGGAACAGATCGGCGAAATCGTAGTCGACGCCGACAATCTGGTAGTTCTTCCCCTGACTCTGATCCTCGCCCAGCCGACAGATCGCGCCGGCATCCCAGTATATCTGTTTGCCTGGCACTTCGGTGACATGGCTTACCCGGCTGATTCCGTTGAGCTGCATCAGCCGCTCCTTGAAGGCGTCGACCGTGGTCCCGTAGCTGTCCGGCGTGCGCACGCGGGGCGCCCGTACCACCAGAGTCTGGTCGATAGCAAATCCCAGATCCTGGCTGCGCATGTAATCGATCTGCTTGAATACGGTGATCGTCGCCACGACAAGCGCGGCCGCCACTGCGAACTGGAACACCACAAGCACCTTGCGCAGATTGATGCCGTGGGCCTTGCACGACAGGAACCCTCTCAGGGCCGTCACCGGCTCGAACGACGACAGCACAACTACCGGATAGAGACCGGAGAGAAACACACCTGCCATCAGAATCAATCCGAGGCCGGACCAGAACCAGCTCTGCAGCCAGGGGGCATAGCCGCTCGGCAGCCCGGTGAGATGGTTGAAGGCCGAAAGCGAAACCGCCACCAGACCGACCGCGATCACTCCGGCCAGGGCGTTGATGATGGCTAGCTCAAGAAAGAACTGGCTGACGAGTTGTTGACGTGACGCCCCCACGACCTTCCGCAGCCCGACCTCCTTTGCCCGGCTGTTGGCCCCGGCCGTCGACATACTCACGAAGTTCACCCAAGCCATGACCATGATGAAGATGGCGATCATGCGCAGATACTCCACCGACTGACGGCTCCCGTTCGGCTCATACTCCTGCATGAAATGGGACGTGAGGTGGATATCGGTCAGCGGTTGCATCTTCAGAGAGATTGACATCTGGGATTCCGCGATCCACGGGCACTCCGTCTTCACCAGCTCGGCGAGCCGGGTCTCGAACGTCTGCTGATCCGCCCCCGGCGCCAGACGGAGGTACGTGTACGAACCAGTGTGCCCCCACGCTTCGGTGTAGTCGGTCCCCATCCGGGCGGCCAGAGTGACCCACGGGAAGAGAAAGTCGAACTTGAGGTGGGAGTATTCCGGGATATCTCTGAACACTCCCACGATCTTGTAGTCGGTTTTGCGGTCTACGCTGATCGTTTTGCCCATCGGATTCTCGGATCCGAAGTACTTCCGGGCCATCGACTCCGAAAGGCAGGCGTTATTCTGCGTCTGCAGGCCGCCGGCATCCCTACTGGCGAATTCGAACTTCAGAACGTCGAGCAGCTCCGGCTCGGCAAAGAACACGCGATCTTCCAGGAACTGCGCGTCACCGCAGGAGACCATCGCCTGGGCGTGCACAAGTCGGCCAATCTTCTCGACCTCGGGATATCTCTCTCGAATCCGGGCTGCCGCCGGGGGACAACACGACGCAAACCGGACGGTCAGTCCGGTCCCGTCGGTCCGTTCGTAGCGTAAGCGGTAAGTCCGATCGGCGTCGGCGTGGAACCGATCGTAACTCGTTTCAAACGTCACGTAATGCCAGATCTGCAGACTGGCCGCCATGCCGATGGCCAGACCGATAATACTGATTGCCGAGTACCCCTTATGGCGACGAAGATTTCGGAATGCCGTTATCAGGTAATTCTTGAACATCAATGACTCCTATTCTTACGTGCCGGCGTGCCTTCTCACACGCCAAACGCCCGCCCGATATTCTCGGTCACGATCTTGCCGTCGAATAAGTGAATCGTGCGGTGGGCATACTCCGCATAGGTCGGCGAGTGGGTTACCATCAGGATACTGGTTCCGGCGCCGTTCAATTCGGTCAGCAACCGCATGACTTCGTCGCCGTGGCGTGAATCCAGATTCCCGGTCGGCTCATCGGCCAGAATCAGTTTCGGTCTGGCGACGATCGCCCGCGCCACCGCCACGCGCTGCTGCTGTCCGCCTGAAAGCTGCTGCGGAAAGTGGTTCTTTCTCGGAACCAACTGCATGTGCTCCATCACTTCCTGTACCGCCTGCTTTCTCTTGGCGGACGGTGTCTTCAGGTAAAGCAGCGGCAGTTCGATATTCTCGGCTACCGTCAGCTCATCGATCAGGTTGAAGCTCTGAAATACGAAGCCGATATTCCCTTTGCGGAATTGCGCCCGGTCTCGTTCGGACAACCTGCCGACTTCATGGTCCATAAAGCGGTACTCGCCGCCGGACGGGCTATCGAGCAAGCCGAGCAGATTGAGCAGCGTTGATTTGCCGCAACCGGATGGCCCCATGATCGAAACGAACTCTCCCTGTTTCATCTCGAAGTTCACGTCATTCAGAGCGGTAGTCTCGACCTCTTCAGTCGTGAACACTTTGCGGAGATTGGCTGTGCGAATCACTCTGTCGCTCCTTCCTCTATTCGAGAATTATTCTTTCATATTGTGAGTACGTTTCGTACGACGATGTGATAACACGGTCGCCGGGCGTCAGTCCTTTGAGCACTTCATATACATCCGTATTCTGTCGTCCCAGTTCGATTGCCTGCTTGAACGCTTCATTACTCCCGGTCTTCAGCAGATAGACCCATCGACCGCCGGTGGTGTTGTAGAAACCGCCGCGAGCCAGCATGATGGCGCGGGACAAGTCACCGAGCACCAGTCTGATCTGAAGGGTCCGGCCACGACGAAGGTCTGCCGGAGTGCGGCTGGTGAAGGTGAGGTCGACCCGGAACTTGCCACCGGTGATCTCAGGATAGACCTTGGAGACCTTTAGCGAACACGCCGCACCCGTGACTGTCGCCATCGCGAGTTGTCCGGCGTTGATCCGAGAGACATAGTATTCATCAACATCTGCCTGAAGCTTGAAGCCATCGAGCACGTCGATCTGCCCCAATCGCTGACCGAACCCCTTCGATTCTCCCACCTCGGCATTGAGCGAAGTCAACTGCCCGGCGATCGGCGCCCGGAGGACCAGATCTTCAAGCCGTTTCCTCACAAACTCCAGGTTGGCTTCCATGCGCGCGACCGATCCTTCCAGTTGCTGGACCTGCTGGCTTCGCAGCACCGAATCCTGATGCTGCGTCTCGATCGTCAGTACCCGCTTGTTCGTCCAGTAGTCGAACTCTTCTTTGGCCCGGTCGAATTCATTCGGCGACGCATGCCCTTTCTCTCGCAGGGCGACCGCCACCGCATACTGCCGCTTCGATTCGTTGATCATTCGGTCGACCTCAAGCAGGTCAGCGCGCAACTGAAGCATTCGCTGCTCCATAGCGATCCGGGTGTTGCGGAGATTGTTGATCTGCTCGTACAGCTGAGCTTCCCGATACATGATGTCCAACCGGAGGTCCATATTCTCAAGACGGAGAATCGGGTCGCCGGTTTTCAGCATCGCGCCCTGTTCGGCAAAAACCTCGGCCACCCGGCCCCCTTGCACGGCGTCGAGGTAGAAAGTCTTGAGCGGCGTCACGATACCGCTGACCGGTATGAATTCTTGAAACTCCCCTTCGGTGACAGTGGAGATTGTCAATCGACTCGCTTCAAGCCTGAGTGCCGAGCCTCCGCTGAGACTGAACAGGCCGTAAACGATTGCGAGTACGCCTACTACCCCAATTGAGAGATAGATTGTCCTTTTTCCTGTCCAGAACCGCTTTTCGATCTTGCGGTCCATTCCTGACAGTTCACTCATAACAGTCCTCTGCCGATCTGGATGTCAAACTGCATGCCGCTCAGGAAATTCTTGCAACATCGTCAGTTACGCACCGTACTTGAAAATGTGCCGTCCGGTTTTGATACAATGACTGTCCGATGATGAACGTCAGGACGAATTCGAAACGAACGCAACTTGGGGACTATCAGTGACTGAACTCGCCGACGCATCGCAGGCCGGTATTCTTGTCGTTGATGACGATGCCGATGTCCTACATGCCGCAAGACTTCTTCTCAAGCGGCAATTCTCTCGAGTCGAGACGATAACCGATCCCGGTCGTATTCCAGCGGTGCTGTCCGAGCAGTCATTCGATGCCATCATGCTTGACATGAATTTCACGCGTGATGTCGTCAGCGGGCAGGAGGGGTTTGACTGGCTGAAGCGGATTGTACAGATCGACCCGGATGCGGTCGTTATCATGATCACCGCGTTCGGCGATGCCGAGACCGCGGTACGGGCCATTAAGTCGGGCGCTACCGATTTCGTTATCAAGCCGTGGCAGAACGAGAAGCTACTGGCTACCGTCACTGCCGGCGCAAGACTGCGCCGCTCGCGCCGGGAAGTCGCTCGTCTCGAATCGGGGCAGAGCATTCTGCGGGCCGACCTCGACCAGCCGTTTAAGGATTTCGTCGGAGACAGTGCCGCCATGCGCGATGTCTTTCGTTTGATTGAAAAAGTTGCGGTCACCGACGCGCACGTGTTGATTCTGGGAGAGAACGGTACCGGCAAAGAACTGGTGGCGCGCGCGATTCATCGTCTCTCACCGCGTCACGACGGCATCTTCTGTTCGGTCGATCTCGGCGCAATCAGCGAGACGCTTTTTGAAAGCGAGTTGTTCGGCCACGTGAAGGGTGCGTTCACCGATGCCCGCGAGAACCGTTCCGGCCGCTTCGAAGCGGCCTCGGGCGGCACGCTCTTCTTCGATGAAATCAGCAATCTGCCGCTGTCGCTTCAGCCGAAACTGCTGAGCGCCATCCAGAGCCGGCAGATCACGCGCGTCGGAAGCAGCAAGCCCGTTGATGTCAATATCCGTCTCATCTGTGCGTCGAACTTCTCCTCAGAGGAACTGCTCAACCGCAAACGGTTCCGGGAAGATCTGCTCTATCGCATCAACACGGTGGAGATCCACTTGCCGCCGCTTCGGGATCGCGGCGATGATATCGCTCTTCTCGCGCGACACTTCCTGTCCATCTATGGCCACAAATACAATCGGGGAGAGCTTCGATTCTCGGCGGCCGCCCTGACCCGCCTGCGCAAGCACCATTGGCCCGGAAACGTGCGGGAACTGCAACATGCGGTCGAACGCGCGGTCATTCTCGGCGACGGTACCTGTCTGGCCGAACACGATTTCGTCCTCGCGGCGGCGCGCGATTCGGGGCACAGGCTGGTGGTGGATGATCTCGATCTCGAAGGGGTCGAGAAGGTGGTGATCCGCCAGGCGCTTACCCGCACCGCCGGCAATATTACCAGAGCTGCAGAGTTGCTCGGTCTCACGCGAACGGCGTTATATCGCAGGTTGCAGAAGTATGGGCTTTAGACGTTTTCGCATCAATTGCCTGATCCGGATTCTGTTGATCGGCGCCACGATCACGCTGCTGTTCTATCTGGCGCAGTATACGACATTGTACGCCAGCATGGTTGTCGTCGGGCTGCTCGGAGTCGCGCAGGTGTACGGACTGATAACCTCTGTCGAGCGATCCAATCGCGACATGGTCAGGTTTCTCGAAGCCATCGAGCACGCCGATCTCTCTGACTCCATCTCCACCGGCCTGCGCGGAAGCACTTTCGACGAACTCAACACCTCATTCGCGCGCGTGCTCGGCCAGTTTCGTCTGATTCGCCAGGGGAGGGAAGAGAATCTCAGGTATCTGGAAACCGTTGTTCAGCATGTTGGGATTGGACTGATCGCATACCGCGAGAACGGCGTCATTGAACTAGCCAATGCGGCTGCACGCCGAGTGCTCCATACGACCCGGCTGGACCGCATCGATCATCTGGCAAGCGTCAGCGCCGATCTTGTCACCTCACTGCGGAATGCTGAGCCCGGACAGCGACAGATGTTGTTACTCAAGAACGGCAGCGGCCCACAGCAGATTGCGATGCTCACCACACAGCTTCGCCTGAGCGACCGCACTATCACGGTGGCCTCCTTCCAGAATATCACCTCGGAACTGGGAACCAAGGAACTCGAAGCCTGGCAGAATCTCATCAGAGTGCTGGCGCACGAAATCCGCAATTCACTGACTCCCATCAGTTCTCTCGCTGCGACTATCGCGGAGTCCCTGGACGAGGGACAGAAGATGGCGGCCCAATCTGGGCTGGATCGTCAGGAGATGTACGAGGCGCTCGCCACCATTCAGCGTCGGAGCGAAGGATTGCTTCAGTTCGTCGATTCCTATCGACGCCTGACACGGATTCCGACACCGTCGTTCGCGCCAGTCGCCGTAGCCTCCTTGTTGAGTGACACGGCCACTCTGTTGCAGCCACAGGTCGCTGGAGGTGGGATAGCGCTGACGTGCTCGGTGGAACCTCTATACTTGACCGTGTATGCCGACGCCCAGTTGATCGGCCAGGTGCTCACGAACCTGTCGTTGAACGCAGTCGAAGCTCTGGCGGGATGCTCCGGCGGCGAAATACGTATGCGGGGGATGCTGGACGGTTACGGCCGAGTGAACATCTCGGTGACTGACAATGGCCCGGGGATTGTGCCGGAAGCGCTCGATCAGGTGTTCGTGCCGTTCTATACGACCAAGAAAGGTGGCTCGGGAGTCGGCTTGAGCCTGTCGCGTCAGATAATGCGGATGCACCACGGCCAGCTCATAGCCTCATCGACTCCTGACAGGGAGACGACCTTCACGCTGTTGTTCTGAAGAGCCGTTGATTCTCAAGTTCGCCCATCGCCGAGTCATCGATTGCGGAACAGCAGATCATTAATCCGGTAACCGACAGCTCTGTTATGGGATCTGTAGGTCTGCACGGAAATGGTCTCAAGCGTACGAGTTGTTGCGTTGTGTGGTATCAAGAACCTAAGATCCTGATCCTTCCTATCTCACATATAGACTGTAACCGTCGGCACGACACAACAATCCGGTGTGACCAAATCGTGACGCCTTTTTCGCTCCTTCATAGACAAGCTAGACTGCAGATGTCCACGGCTCTGGGGCGGTGTTACGATATCGTCCCAGTTTGCACTCTTTCGCAGGTATGGGGCGGCTGAAACGATTCAACCGCCCAAAACCTGTTTACGCCAGTTCACCTTAGGATGTTCTCACTTCACTAGCCTTCCGCCCGAACATCAGATACAGCACCGGAATGACAATCATATTCAAGAACGTCGCAGTCAACAGCCCGCCCAAGATCACGATCGACATCGGCGATTGGATCTCGCTTCCCGGCTTGTGGCTCGCCAGAGCCAGTGGAACAAGCGCCAGACCCGCTGTGAGCGCGGTCATCAGCACCGGCGTCAATCGTTCCAAGGAACCCTGTACCACAGCATCGCGCAACGCGAGGCCCTCTTCGTCAATCAGATGATTGTAGTGCGACACCATCAGAATGCCGTTTCTGACCGCAATACCAAACAGCGTGATGAACCCGACCAGCGATGCGATGGTGATTACCCGGTCGGTCACAAATACCGCCACGATACCGCCGATGAGCGCCAGCGGCAGGTTGGCCATGATCAGCGACGCCTGGCGAAAACTACCGAACTCCATATAGAGCGCCACCAGGATCGCCACGATCGAGATTAAGCTGAAGATGGTTACCGTGCGAGTTGCCTCGCGTTCACTTTCGAACTGGCCGCCGAACTCCACAATGTAGCCCTGCGGCATCGGTACCGCAGAGGCGATCTTGGCCTCGATCTCCTGCACGACGCTGTTGAGGTCCCGCCCGGTGACGTTAGCTTGTACCACGATCTTGCGCTGAGCGTTTTCGCGGGCAATGTAGTTCGGACCTCTGTCGACGATGATATCGGCCACCATCGCCAGCGGGATTCGCGCACCGGTCGGAGCGTCGATCAAGCTGTTGCGCACAGCTTCCAGATTGTCTCGATACTCCGGCGCATAGCGTACAACGAGATCGTGTCGTCCGTCCTGCTCATAGACCTCTGACGCCTTCACTCCGAGGAAAGCGATATCAACCAGTTCGTCGAGGTCGGCAGGGCGCAATCCGTAAAGCGCCATATGCTCCCGATTGGCGCGAATGCGAACCTGCGGAATATCCGTCTGTTGGTCTACCGACAGATCCACTATGCCCGAGATCCCCTCCATCTCCGATTTCACCTGCTCGGCCAATTTGCGCAACTGGTAGAGGTCGGCGCCGAAAATCTTGACCGCAATGTTAGCGCGAGTGCCCGATAACATGTGGTCAATGCGGTGGCTGATCGGTTGGCCGATGGTAATGACGGTGCCGGGGACCATGGTCAACTGCCGCCGCAACTCCTCCATGACCTCCTTCTTGGGATGTTTGGAGAAATCGGTCTCGACTTCAAGTTCGTGGGCATGCGAGCCCATCGAATGCTCATCCATTTCAGTTCGGCCCGTACGCCTCGCAGAGGACTTGACCGCCGGGTGAGCCAGGAGAATGTCCTCGACCATCTCGCCGATCTTGTGCGACTCTTCGAGCGAAGTGCCTGGCACCGTCGCGACCGAGATATTCAAGGTTCCCTCATTGAATTCAGGCAGGAAGGATCGACCCAGGAATGGCAAAGTCGCTACGGCAAGAACGACCAGAACTGCCGAGGCTCCCAGCACGAGCCACCGCCGATGCAGACAGAAGTCGAGTGTCGGCCGGTACATCTGCTTAAGCGTGCGAACCAACCATCCGTCGCCATGTTGCTTGGCCGACGTCTTCTTCAGTAGCCACGAACTCATGGCCGGCGTCACCGTTACCGCGACCAAAAGCGAAGCGAATATGGAGACGGCATAGGCCAGGCCGAGGGGCTTGAGCATGCGCCCTTCTATACCACTGAGAAAAAAGAACGGCACGAACACCACGATGATGATAAAGGTCGCCATCGCAATCGGTCCGCGAATCTCCGATGATGCTGCGGCAACGACAGCATCATACGGTCGCTGTTCGGCTACCGGCCTTCCGAGATTCTGGCGTATGCGCCGGTAGACATTCTCGACATAGATGATGGCATCATCAACCAGCACCCCGACCGCGATTGCCAGCCCTCCCAATGTCATGGTGTTGACCGTGAGACCGAACGCCTTAAGGACCAGCATCGCGATCACCAACGACAGCGGAATCGCCACTACCGAGATAATGGTCGTGCGGAAGTTCAGCAGGAACAGGAACAGGATCACGATTACCAAGACCGCGCCGTCACGCAGCGCATGAATGACATTCTCCACCGCCACTTCGATGAAGTCGGCCTGCTTGAAGATGTCGGTGTGCAATTCGACGTCGGGCGGCAGCGACAGCTCGACCTGCTCGAGCGTCGCCTCGATCTGGCGCGTGAGTGCCAGCGTGTTGGCATCCGGCTGCTTGCTGATCACCAGCAGTACGCCGTCTTCGCTGTCGATTGACGCGGTACCGAGCCTCACGGCCGGTGCCAGCGAAACCTCGGCTACGTCGCGTACAAGGATGGGCACGCCGTTACGCGTATCAATCACGGTGAAGGCAACATCATTGAGGGTTCGAATTCGTCCGATACCGCGCAGCAGGTACTCTTCTCCCGACTGCACAAAGAACCCACCGGTAGCATTGACGTTCGATTCCGAGACGGCCTTGAGTAGGTGCTCCAGGGTGAGATCATACTTTGCCAGCAAATACGGGTTTATCCGCACCTGGTACTGCTTCACCTCACCACCATACACCAGTACCTGTGAAACCCCAGGGACCGACTGCAATCGGCGGCGAAGATCGAAATCTGCCATGGTGCGCAGTTCCATCTCGGAGGTCGAATCGGCGGTCAGACCGACCAGCATGATCTCACCCATGATCGAGGTGATCGGAGCAAGAATGGGACGGTCGACCCCTTCTGGAATACTCGACTGAATCGCCTGGAGCTTCTCGTTGACAATTTGTCGGGCGACATAGATATCGGTCCCCCAGTCGAACTCGACCCAGATAGTGGACAAGCCCTGAATCGAGTTGGAGCGCACACGACGCACGCCGGAGGCGCCGTTGACCGCCGTCTCGATCGGGAAAGTCACGAGCATTTCGATCTCTTCGGGGGCCATTCCGTGCGCTTCGGTCATAATGGTTACCGACGGCGCGGTCAGATCCGGGAAGACATCGACCGGCAATTTGAGCGTGGTGTAGATACCAAAGAACAACAGCCCAACCGCCGCCAGAAGGACAATCAGCTTATTGTGCAGGCTGATCTGCATCAGTTTTTCAAGCATGGTGAGTCCTTCTTTCCTTAATGGGCGTGCGGGTGGCCGATGGTCGCCGTGGTTGAGGCCAGTTTTACCATATAGCCGCCTTTGGTCACGACGCGGTCACCAGGTCGCAGTCCGTCTAAAATGGCGACCCAGCCACGATCATGGTTGCCGGTCTTGACGACCCGCTTTTCAAACGTCTCGCCCGAGACATGGACGAACAGCACCTGTTGGGCTTCTTCGTCAAACAGGGCGGTCTCCGGTACGGCCAATGCTTTTTGGCTGTCGCCGTTGAGCAGTTCACCCGGCAGGGTCTGGCCGATCTTCAGAAGATTGCCACGATTGGCGATTTCCAGGATGAGCGGCACGGTGCGAGTCTGCGGATCGAGCACCGCGCCGGAGCTGATGACTCGCGCTTCTGCGCCATCAAATACTATGCCGGTATCGAGGCCAGGCACAGTTAAATAGATGCCCGAGGGCGTGCCGAGTGTGTAGAAATCCTTCTCAAACACGCTGACTTTCAACCAGACGCGATCAAGATCGGCCACCGTCACCAGTGGCTGTCCGGCAGTGACAGTCTGTCCCGGTTGCACATGCACAGCCGAGATCACGCCCGAAATAGGAGATCGCACCTCGAGTAGTGTTGAATCAGTCGCGTTCCCCAGAGCGTCGAAACCCGCCTTTCGCACCAGATAATCCTGCCGAAGCTGCTCATATTCGCGTTTTGATATGGCGTCACGCTCAAGCAGCCGTTCGGCGCGTTCAAACTCCTGCTTCGAACGCTCAAAGGCGAGTCGCTGCTCGGTCCAGCTATTGGTGCCCTCGAGTGGCGGTACCAGCGCAATCAGACGTTGACCGGCGCGAACCGAGGTGCCCACCGGAGGAATCGTCGCAGTGCCGCCGGCTCGCACGATACCCACTGCCGGCGCTGAGACCTCCGCAAAGGCATTGCCGCGAGGAGTGACTTCAGCAACAGTGTGAATGGAGTGCTTGACTTCGCGCAAGGCTGCCGGCGACGTCGCAAACTCGACCTTCCACTGCTGTTCTTTGAGGTACCCAATCCCTTCATCGCCTTCATCGGCCGTCTGGGGAGACGCCTCGGCGGACGCATAAACCTCGAAGCTGTCGATCACGAAGATCTCATCGACGCGCTCACCATCATAGGACAGCGTGAAATCATACCGTCCGGGTTGCGAGAGCTCGACCATCGGCGTGAATATCCCCTCTCGCAGGATCGAGTCCTTCTCCACACTGAACTGCTGCCCCGAAGAGTGCCTGAACTCCAACCGCACCTTGCCGGAACGAATCGGCTGGAAGTCATCGAGTGTGGTCAGGTGGACGATGAACTTGCCGGGCTCGTTGACGATCAGCAGTGGATACTCCATGAAGAGTTCCATCTTGTCGGTCCAGAGCGTGACCGCACGAGACGGCGGCTCATGTTCTGCCGCAACCTCGTGTTCGTGATTGTCACCAACACAGCCGGCCAGTGCCAAAGCAACAAGAACGGCCAGTGCCATGAAATATCTAAACATGAAATCCTCCGCGTCTATTCAAACCGCACCAGTGACTGGCCGGTGATCGCTTCGAGTTCAAAGATGTTCTGGTAGTAGCGAACCAGGTGGTCATAGTAGTCGGTGAGCCCGGCCACCTCGATCTGTACAGCGTTCAGCAGCTCGCTTAGCCCCAGCCACCCCTCTTCGTATGAGAACAGGAGGTCGTCGAGTGCCTCCATGTCCTCTCTGAAGTGATCGTGTGACAGAGCCAGGGTTTCTTTGGCCTCTGTTATTGAAGCAACCAGGCTGCTGATCCGTCCGAGTTGTTCGGCTCGATAGCGCTTGGTCTCGTTGGCGGCGAGCTGCTGTTCCAGATCGAACTTTCGTGCCGCCGCCCGATTGGTATTGAGAAACGGCAGACTCAACGAGACTCCGACCACATACCCGTCAGCGCTCGGGTCGATGGACTTATATCCTCCGTACAGATTGAAGGAGGGAATCAAGCGAGAGCGTTCAGCAGCCGCGTACTTGCCGAGCGCCTGTTGGAGGCTCTGCCGAGATTGATAGCCGGGCCGCGTCTCCACCTGTTGCGCATACTCCATGGCGTTGCCGAGCGAGACCCCCGTGAAGTCGATTGGGGTGGCCAACGTAATCCCCTGCTCGGGTCCGGCGCCCAGCATGCCTCGCCACTGCACTTCGATTGCCCGACGATCCGCTAGTGCCCTTTGATGTTCGGTCTGCAGCGAGATCACGGTCATCTGGATCAAGTGATTCTCGACGCCCGACAGATGGCCTTCAGTGTGCCGAGTGGTCGCTACGTGCGACGCGTCGGTAAGCACCTCGCGGATATGGGTCAGACGAGATAACCGGGCATCGTACAGCCTGAGCGTGGCATATCCGGTCTTCAGTTCGCCCAAGAGGAGCGATCCTCGCTCCTCGGCAGTCTGTTCAGCGGAACGCAGCCGTTCCTTCCAGGCCGAGCGACGTTTGAGCGATACCCACGGCATCTCGAAGGTCTTACCGAGCGTGATTTGCGTTTCCTTGCTTTCCTCGACATTCTGATAGTCGAATGCCAACTCAGGATTCGACCGTTGCAGGTCGAGGTCTCGCTCGGTTCTTACCAAGCCGAGTGATCCCGCGATGTCGGCCGCCCCGAGACTTCGGGTTTTGGCCCATTCATCGAGATCGCTAAATCGTATGGTCAGGCTGTCTGTGCCTGCAGCCGCACCGGCACATGCCAGATACGCCATGGCGAAAACCAGCCTGCATGCGTGTTTGCGCATACACGTAGTCCTTTATCAATAGTTGCTGAGATGAATCGTGACTAACGAAATCAGATTAAGCGCGTGCCGGGGGGCCGCGGAAATCGGTCGGAGAAACTGGCCGCGATACGACCAGCGGTGGCGGATCAATGGAACAAAGAACCACCACTTCTTGAACGATTGGTTCAGCCGAATTTGCCTGAGAGACGGCCACATCCGCCTGGCGCTGAAGCTGCTTGAGCAGACGCTGGCACAGGTGACAATCGAGCGCCAAGTGATCGATGGCGTGGTGGTGCTCGTCCTCGCTGGCGACGTCAACATGCGTTTCAACTGCGGATGGTGGGTGCACACTGATAACGACCCGAGCTCCCTCGTCGTCATGTACATGATGCAAATGAACATACGGGTACAGCTGGGCAAGTCCCACCACCTGCACCATAAGGAAACAGGCGAACCACCAGCTTCGCGCCAGCGGCCGCATTATTCGAAGCAGCTGCACCATAGTAGTCAAATTAAGTCTTCATTAGTGAACGGTCAAGCCATTTGTGTTACATGGCTCCAAGGACTTGGTTCCCGTGGTCCGTCAAGGAACTACCTGGCAACAGCGCGTGCTATCTCCAGCCGACACCAGGCGTACAGAGCGTCGTAGACAGCAAACTGATGGACAAGATTCTCGTGATCATCAGGAAAGCGAACGCTGTAGCCAACAGCGATCGCCTCTAATCCCGCTGCGATCGGATCGCCAGCCAGATCCTCGTCGACATCGGCTGCATGGACGATTTTGGCCAATCGCGCGAGCGCTTTGTCTTTGAGGTCGTACTTCAGCACAATCGATTCAAAGGAACAGCGGCCGTCCTTGTGCCCGAGCTCGACATCTGGCACATCGAAAGGAATGGCGTTTTCTTCTTTGGCCCTGGCCAGTACCTGCGACGCCGGTACAAACTGAAACTCCGCGTCGCTGTCGATGAACCGGCTGATGAGCCAGGGGCATGCAACCCGGTCAACATGTACGTGGGAACGAGTGATCCATTTCATGGTATTGCTCTCTTTCTACACTCAATGGCGATGGCGATGATGCAGATCCGGCCAGTGCGGATGGCGATGCGTTGCCTCATCATGCTTGTGTTTGTGCGTGTGGCGACCGGTTACCGACACTTCATGCTCATGCCCATGATGCCAGTCATCGTGTCGATGGCTGTGCTCGTGTTCCCGCTCTAAGTGAGTATGTTCGTGCTCATGTTGCTCACGAAACAGCAGAGCGAGCGAACCGACCAGCACGGCCCCTGCCGCCAGTTGAACGCCAGTAATGCTCTCTCCGAGGATAACCATGGAGAGGATCACACCAAAGAAGGGGTTCGCCGCAAAAAACATCTGGCCGCGGGTGGCACCGATGTTCTGCGCCGCGGTGATATACAGCACGATACTTGCTCCGTAACAGATGACGCCGACGCCGAGCGCAGCGGCTGTCGTAGCCACTGTTCCCGTATGATCGGTCATCACCATCCCTATCGTGAGGTTGACTGCCCCCGCTACAATCCCCTTCCAGAAAGTGCTTTGAGCTGGAGTGATGCCGTCAATTAACGCGGTGAAGTTGTTATCAAATCCCCAGCACGCGCACGCACTCATAACTAATAACCCTGCAGAAATTCCGGCCGTCTTCTCGCCGAGCGAAAGCATAATGCCGGCCGCCAATACTCCTGCCATGCCGAGCCAACCGAATCTCCCCAAGTGATCGCGGAACAGCAGCGTTCCAAGTACTGCCGTGGCCACCAGTTCCAAGGGCAACCACAAAGAGACCGAAGCGGCCGATGCAGCTTTGAGCCCGAGCAAGAGCAAGAGCGGCGCAAGCACGCCACCGAAGAAGATCGCACCGGCCAGACGAGCTTGATTCTTGCGGTCCATTCGCCACGGCACAGTATACGGGCGCTTCAGGAAGGCCAGCCCCGAAGCGCCGATTGCAGTACCGAGATACAGGAGACCTGCCAGTTGAAAAGGATCGAATGTGGAAAGCAGTGCTTTGCTGAACGGTGCGGCGGCACCAAAGAGAGCTGCGGATAAAAGGGCCAGAAAAACGTAAAACATGGATTCCAAATTAGCGGAATTCAGAGTGCACGACAACTGATCTTGCGCCTGATGAAAAGTGACGCGATTAGTGCTGATGATTGAAGGAACCTCCTGCTGTAATATCTCCGCTCGGCGTGGAGTGCAATTCCCAGCTTATGGCGACACATCGATTGTGACCACGATGTGAAGCATTGTAGACTCATAAGCTATTGTATTGCCGCAAGATGAAGTAACAAGGACGGGCGTATTGTACCCCCCCCGTCCGTTTCGTAATTCATTGGTAGATAATTAGTTACATTATGGAGGTGGGGGGAATCGAACCCCCGACTCGCGTTGTGGCACAAGGACTTACGGGTCATTGTGATATTATGAAAGGGCCGCTCGGATGGCT
>AMWB02163660.1_pt1 | contig 119088 bp, 107 predicted proteins | sample 200311 | NCBI WGS metagenome assembly AMWB02 (sample SAMN02737377, study PRJNA173069) | bioreactor metagenome | biome: anode biofilm in microbial fuel cells | place: USA: California | collected 2010-12-16 | reverse complement strand
CTCGTTGCTGCGGCGGGACGGCCGCGAATGGTTACGGTTATGACCGCCGGTGCGACGGGAGCGGAGACCCGGGAGGAACGGCTGCCGGTCAGTGCGGAGCGGATCGAGCGACGTCTCAATGAAATTTGGCGGGCGCTGGGAACGGAACCGGTGTCCGGCGAGCTGCCGGTCAAGCTCTGTCTGACGACCTGTGTACTCGTATCGGATGAGGCGAGCCGTACGGTCGCGGAGAAGCTCGCGGGCGAACTGGCGTACCTTCACCCCTCACGAATTATCGTCGTGCACCTGAGCGAAGGATCGGACGAGTACGCGGCCGGGGTGAGTACGTTATGTACCCGGGACCCGCAGACGCACCAGGTTCGGTGCTGGGAGATTATCAGGATCGAAGCGGGCAACCGGCGGGCGCGGGACCTGAGTGGGGCACTGCGCGCACTGGTGGTGGAATCGGTGCCGGTAGTCACGGTCGATTTTCGGCGATCGCTCAATAGCCCCGCGCTGGATCTGGCTCTGGCAGGAATGGCGGATTACGCCTTCGTCGATGCGAGCGTGGTAGCCACCGGCCCGGAGGAGCGCACGGCACTCCCGCTTCGCTGGTATCGCACCCTGCCGGTCAGGAATCTTCTGTCCGATCTGTTTGCGCTGATCGCCGGGACCGCGCCGGAGTCGTTTGTCGTTCGGGACGACCGGGAGGAACGCACCTTCTCCGACCTCTTGTATGGCTGGTTGTTGTATCGTCTCCATCCGAAGGGGGAGATCGTTCTTTTGCCGGAAGGAGCGGAACTGCGGTCAGGGGGCAGGGCGATTGCGGTGCGGCATGAAGCTTCCCACTCTGGTTCCGGAGTGGTGATGCGGGTTCGGTTTTCCGACGGGGAGGAGGCGACGGTGTATCGGTCCGGGGCGTCGGATGATTTGGCAGTGGAGTATCGCGTCGTCTATGGTCGTCACGTGATGACCCGTCGGTTGGCGGAGTATCCGTTCAGCAAGTACGTGATTCTGTCGCTTCAGGATGACAGTGAGTTTGATGAATATGCGGCGGTCTGTCGAGTGATGCGGGAGCAAGCGATCGGCGACAGCCCGACGCCAACATAGGAGTGCAGAACGATGCTGGTGACGACGACGAATACGGTTGAGGGGCGCAAAGCGATCAAGTATCTGGGGCTGGTGTCGGGAGAAGCGATAATGGGGGCGAACATCCTGAAGGACATCTTCGCCGGTATCCGCGATATCGTGGGGGGACGCGCCGAAGCGTACGAGCAGGAGCTGGGGCGGGCGAAGGCGATTGCCCTGGAGGAGATGCAGTCGCGGGCGGCGCAGTTGGGAGCCAATGCGGTGATTGCGGTCGACCTCGACTATGAAACGGTCGGCTCGAACGGCAGCATGCTGATGGTGAGCGCCAGCGGCACGGCCGTGGTGCTCGAATAACCGCATCCGAACTGGTCATGCCCGTGCGCACGATTTGGGTCTATGCAACGAGCGACGGGGCGGCTGCAGGGACAGCCGCCTTTCTGCTTGAGGCGCTGCGGCGTCACGCCGGGCCGACGCGGTATGCCCTGGCCCTTTCTGGCGGGACGACGCCAAATCTCGTGTATCAACGATTGACAAGTATTCCGGAAACGGCGGGTCTGATGGCCGAGAAGGCGGAGCTGTTCTTTTCCGATGAGCGGGCAGTGCCGCCGGATCATCAGGATTCTAATTACGGTCTGGCACGGCGCCTCTTGCTGGAACCACTGGGAATTAGCGGATCGGTAGTCCATCGGATGCGGGGTGAGGCGTCCGATCTGGCCGCCGAGGCGGCGCGGTACGAAGCGGAGATGCGACAGGCCCTTGGTACACCGACCGGCGCGAAGCCGGTGTTCGACCTGATCCTGCTTGGGATGGGGGAGGACGGGCACACGGCGTCGCTTTTCCCCGGCAATGAGACGGGGGAATGGGAGGATCGGGATGTTCTCGCGCAAGGTGTGCCGGCCGGCGGTGCCCGTCGTCTTTCGTTTTCCCTGGGACTCATCAACCGATCGAGGATCGTCCTGTTTCTGGTCACCGGTGAGCGGAAGCGAGAGATGGTGAAAAAGGTGTTGTCTCCGGAGGGAATGCCGTATATACCACCGGCGGCGCGAGTTGCCGGACGGCGGACGATCTGGGTTCTAGATGAGTCTGCCGCACAGCTATTGGACCGTCGATTGGTGAGAGTGGAACAGCGATGATGATAGCCGGATACATAAGCGGGGCGCGGGTGGATCTTGCCAAGGTCAAGGAGCGGGAGGGGCGAGTGCTCCTGACGGGGCACGCGAGCTTCGACAGCCGGGACTTCTCCAATCTGGAGTCGATCCTGAACCTGTACCTGAAAAAGAACAAGGACGAGATCTCGTGCGCCTGTTTTGGAGTCGCGGGACCGGTGATCAAGGATGAGGTCACGACGACGAATCTGCCCTGGCATATTCGGGCGAGTGCGATCGAAGCGCGGTTCTCGATCCGGCGGGTGAAACTGCTCAATGACATTGTGGCGACAGCCCATGGACTGACGGAACTTCGGTCGGACCGGTTTTTCGTCATTAATGAGGGGCAGCGGCCGGAGGTGGGGAATCTTGGTTTGATCGCGGCCGGCAGCGGACTGGGGGAGGCCCTGATCTATCAGGATCACGACAGTTTCGTGCCGTACGCCTCGGAGGGAGGGCACGCCGATTTCGCGCCGGGGAGTCAGCTCGAGATGGAACTGTGGGAATACATTTACTCGGAGCGCGGTCAGGTGGAGGTGGAGGACGTGATCAGCTTCCCCGGTCTGGAGCGGATCTACAATTTCGTGGTGGACTCCTCGGGGATGACGACGGCCGGGTGGTTCGACAAGGCCGATGACAAAGCGGCGGCGATAATCGAACATGCTCTGTCCGGCCGTGATGACAACGCCGGAAAGACGCTGGACATATTTATCGACTGCTATGCCTCGGAGGCGGCCAACCTGGCGCTGAAGGGGATGACGTTGGGGGGGATCTACGTAGGGGGATTGATCGCACCGCAGATTATTACGGCGCTGGACAAAGGGCGTTTTATGGAGCGGTTCGTAAAGCGGGGGAAGATAGAGGGGATTCTGGCGCGGATGCCGGTGGGGGTGATTATCGAGGAGCGGACAGCGTTGATCGGCGCGGCGGCGGTGGCGGCGCGTAGTTGAGGCAGGGGTGAAAGAGGCGCTTCTTTTCCTGAACGGTCGATACGGCGCCCGGAGCATGGCGCGATTTGCCGCGTTATGTCGCGGGAAGTACCTCGTGGCGGTGGACGGCGGGTACGCGTTTTTTCGGAAGAGCGGCCTCGTGCCGAATCTGCTGATCGGCGATTTCGATTCGCTGAAGCGGATTCCTGAGGACCTGGCGCACCGCACGCAGGTAATCCGCTTTCCGATCAAGAAGGACAAAACCGATGTTGAGCTGGCGTTGGATGTCTGTCTGAAATTCGGAGCGAAACGGGTTGCGTTGGTGCAACCATCGTTTGGCGAGCCGGATCAGTTTGTAGGAAATCTGATGTTGCCGCTGGTGACGGCAAGGCGGCGGAAGGGGGTTCCGATTGCCATCTTTGGTCCGGACTACGAGATTCGGCTGGCCGTGAATGAGACGATCATTATAACAGGGGCCAAAGGGGATGGACTATCAGTGGTGCCGGTAACGGGGCGCATTCAGTTGAGCTGCCGTGGGACGGAGTATGCGGCAGAGCGGGTGGAGATTTGGCCGGGAGAGTCTCGTGGACTTCGGAACTCCATAACGGCCGGCCGTGCGCTGGTGCGGGTTTTGGGCAAGGCGTTGGTAATAAGGCGGTTGCGGGGCTGCGATAAAGCAAAATAACCCGCTTGACAGGCGGTTTGCCGCCTATATATTTACGGCTCCGGTTGAGTCACCTTTCGAGGTAACAAAGCCGGCGGCAGGTTCAGGGAATACCCTGAGGTGCCGATTGACAATTGCATACTGGGAGATCGTCCAATGGTAGGGCACACGGCTCTGGACCGTGGGATCGGGGTTCGAGTCCCTGTCTCCCAGCTTTGATTCAGCGGGTTCGCCAATCCATCCAAAGTCAATTAGCTTTATTTCTCCCAGCTTTCTACCTTGTTCGTTCCTCATTGCGATGAGCGATTGAATTAGTCTCATCGGTCCTGCCACCGAATGTTCGTAACTACACGGCTCTCAACGAGGTGCGGAGCACGCAAGTGCCACCCAGATCCTGACTTTTCGTCAAGTGAACCTGTTAGTTTTTTGCACAATGTGCCGATTAGTAGACCAGATAGTCCGTTTCGGGCAGGACAATCACCGGGTTCGGCTCAACTGCGCGTGCCATCTGGAATCATAGCCACCTGGCTGCAGGAAAAGTGCGAATATCCGGCCGAGAGTCCCATGTGGCACTCGATTGTGAGGCGCTCGCCGCATTCGCCAATCGAGATTACAATCCACTGTGTGAGGAAGTGCCGATGAAGAAGGCGGATAATCAGCATCTCATGAGTGTGCCGATTTCGATGGATGGCTTCCTTCTCCTGAACTCCCAGGGGCGGTTGTTGGCGGTCAATGAGGCCTACTGCCGAATGAGCGGATACACCGAGCAGGAGCTGCTGGCTTTAAACCTCTCGGATCTGGAAGCCCTCAATCTGGCGGCCGATGCGGCGGCTTTCATGCAAAGGCTCATGGAGCGGGGGGAGGGGCCAATCGAATCGCAGCATCGTCGAAAAGACGGGAGCTCGTATCGCGTCGAAATGAGTATCTGGCATCGGCCCGATGAAGGGAGACAATGTGTAGCGCATATACGCGGAATCCCTGAACGCGATTCGGCACAGCGGGTGTTGCAGGAACGCGAATCCAATTTCGGGTCGTTTCTTGAAACACTCGACGACATGATTGTCGTGGCCACGAGAGCCGGCCAGATTCTGTACGCCAACAAGGCACTCGAACGAAAACTGGAATACAGCGCCGCAGAGCTTGTCGGAATGCACCTGCTGGAACTGCATCCGCCGAATGTCCGATCCGAAGCCGGCAACATACTGGGGGCCATGATCCGGGGTGAGCAGACGCATTGCCCGTTGCCGGTAATGACCAAGAGCGGAAAGCTCATTCCCGTTGAGACCCGCGTCTCCTCCGGGCTCTGGGACGGCAACGAGTGCGTGTTTGGCATTTGCCGGGACCTCAGTGTCGATCAGGAAGCGAAACAGCGCTTCGAGCGGCTCTTCCGCAGCAATCCCACATTGATGGCAGTCTCGGCCTTGCCGGGTCGCCTCCTGGTGGATGTCAACGACACCTTTCTCAGGACACTTGGTTTTGCCAGGGAAGACGTGATCGGCAGGACAACCGAGGACCTGGGGCTGTTTGTTGATCCGAGGCACCAAGAGGTTGTCGCGCGGGCGATAGCGGCCAACGGACGAATATCCGAAGTGGAGCTACAGGTACGGCGGCGCGATGGGGCGATCCTCGATGGCCTGTTCTCCGGGGAGATTATCACCACTCAAGGTCAGCAGTATCTTCTGACCGTCATGATCGACATCACCGAACGCAAAGAGATGGAATCCGAACTCCGGGCGCAGGGCGAGAGATTTCGCGGCATTTTCGATGAATCGGTGGCCGCTATCTACATCTTTGATGATAAGAAGAACTTCATTGACTCAAACCAAGCCGGCCTGAATCTGCTGGGCTATACGCGCGAAGAGTTGCTCAGCATGAGCATACCAGATGTCGATGCGAATCCGGCCGTTGTCCGGCCGGCCCACCGGCAACTGCTCGCCGGTGACCGGATCATCAACTATGAACATCAGCTGGTACGGAAAGACGGAAAAGTCGTCACCGTCCTGAACAACTCCCGACCGCTCACCGACGCGCACGGTACGGTCGTCGGGATGCAGTCAACGCTCATCGACGTAACGGAACGGAAGTGTGCTGAGGAAGCACTGCGGGAGTCGCGCGAGATCCTTCACGCGGTCCTCAATGCCATACCGGCGCGGGTCTTCTGGAAAGACAGAGACTCCGTGTACCTTGGCTGCAACACGGCCTTCGCACGCGATGCGGGATTCGAGAAGCCCGAAGATATCATTGGCAAAGATGATCGTGTCATGGGTTGGCGGGACCAGGCCGAGCTCTATCGAGCCGATGACTGTGCCGTGATCGAAGATGGGGAAGTTCGACTCCTTTTCGAAGAGCCTCAGACAACGCCATCGGGTGAGCAGCTTCACTTGTTGACCAGCAAGGTCCCGCTCCGGGATGCTGCCGGCGGCATCGTCGGCGTCCTGGGGATTTATCAGGATATCAGCGATCGCAGGCGGGCGGAGAAGGCGCTTGAGTTGCGGGAGTCCTACTTGAGATCCATCATTGAAAATCAGCCGGGTCTGGTGTGGTTGAAGGACGCGCAGGGCCGTTTTCTGGACGTCAACAAGTCGTTCGCTCTCGCCTGCGGAAAAGGGGATCCCAAGAACTTGATAGGATTGACCGACCTGGACATTTGGCCGAAAGAGCTTGCGGTGAAGTATCGAGGTGATGATGCTGAAGTGATGGCAACAGGGGTCGGCAAGATCGTCGAGGAACTGGTACAGGACCAGGGGCACATCACGTGGTTTGAGACATTCAAGACGCCGGTCATAGACGAAAACGGTGAGATTATCGGAACGACCGGATACGCGCGTGATATCACGGAACGCAGGTTGGCCCAGGAGGCGCTGCGACAATCGGAGAGCCGATACCATCAACTGTTCAGTTCCGTGATGGAAGGCCTGGTGGTGATGGATGCAGACGAGATCATCCAATACTGCAATCCGGCTTTTGTCGCGCTACTCGATGCCGACTCACCGAAGGGCCTGATCGGCCGGAGCTTCTTCGACCTGCTGCCCGACGATCAACGGCGGATAATCCTGGAAGAGTCAGACTTTCGGACCAGGAATGTGAAACGGCAGTATGAATTGGAACTGCTAACTCTCCGGAATTGCCGGAGGACAGTTTTGGTTTCCGTCTCGCCATGGTTCGATGAGGACATGAGGTACTGCGGCGCCTTTGCCGCCACCATCGATGTCACCGAGACCAAACGCCTGCGGGAGCTGGAATCACGGGCTCAACGCCTCGAGACGGCCGGCCAAATCGCCGGCCAGGTCGCCCATGACTTCAATAACATGCTGGCCCCAATAATGGCCTATCCGGAATTGATACGAGAGCAACTGCCCGAGAACGATCCTGGTCTCGACTATCTGACGGCGATTGAAGCATCGGCCAGAAAGATAGCCGATATGAATCAACAACTGCTGACGCTCGGCCGACGAGGGCATTACAGTCAGGAAGTGGTGAGTCTCAATGTGATCATTCAGGACATAGTGAGAGACATGACGCCGTGGCCGGCGTCGCTGGCGGTGGAGACTAACCTGGCCGCAGACCTGATGAATATCCTTGGGGGGGCAGCTCAACTTCACCGAGTGATCATGAATCTGGTGACCAACGCGCGCGACGCAATGCAGGATGTGGGGCGGATCACTATCACGACCGAGAACTACTATGTTGACGATACGGCGATTGTCTACAGCCAAGTTCCCCGTGGAGAATATGTCAGAATCACGGTTTCGGATACGGGGTGCGGCATTTCCGACGACGTCATTCAGACCATCTTTGATCCCTTTTTCACAACCAAATCGGCCAACAAGACTCGTGGCTCGGGTTTGGGGCTGAGCATAGTCGATGCGGTCGTAAAGGACCATGGCGGGTACATCGACTTGAGTACGAAAGTCGGGTTTGGAACCTCATTCTATCTCTACTTTCCGATCACCCGGGCATCCATGGAAGACATACCGTCCGACGAGATTCCGCGCGGAGTCGAAACCATCCTCGTAGTTGATGATGACGAAACACAGCGGGAAGTCTCGACGACACTCCTGAAATCACTGGGATATCAAGTGACAGCCTGCGACAGCGGCAGGAAGGCACTGGCGATGCTTGCGAGCCGGCCATTCGAACTGCTGGTGCTGGACATGATCATGCCGAACGACATCGACGGTACTGAGACCTATCGCCAGGCGCTGGCGATCAGACCTGATCAGAAGGCCATTATCGTATCCGGCTTTTCCGAATCGGAACGGGTAAACGAAGCCAGGCAGGCCGGAGCGGGCACCTTTGTGAAGAAGCCGTTTGATCGGAAGGTCATTGCCCTGGCGGTGCGACAGGAACTGGACCGCCAGGTCAGTGTGCTGGCGTAGTGACCGGCCGATACGATCTGTGCCTATATTACGCAGACTGCAGCCTCAGGTATACATCGTGGGTAGCCGGAAGTGCCGCTGAGCGAATCGTGTACACATGGGACGGCACGTGCGGCCTTGGCGATAGTCGGTATTTCTATATCGAGGTCCGCTCCTATGAAAGTCCAATGTGCGCCAACCGGAATCTCGCCTTACGGCGATATCCGTGAGGCAGGGACGCCGGGATGTCGACCGTCCGGTAGGCCCTTAAGCGGCTCAAAGAGCGCATCGTTTCAGTCGATACTATAGAAAATGGGAGTCTGCGCCGGGTTATGCCGCGCGGGCGATTCCGAAGGCCAACCTCTGTAATTGCGAGAGACATGATGGGAAGCACGCTGAACTCAGTCCAGGCAGGGCCGGGCGTACCGGTCTCCCATAGCGCCCCCCCCAAGCCAATCGTCCGCAAATCGGAACAGGTGATCGAGTTTCGAGAGGGGGGCGGCGGTTTGTCGTTGTTCGGCATGCCGTTCCTGGGGGCGGGGCTGTTCATGTTTCTTGTCGCCTTTGGCGTGATTCCGATGGATGGGGGTGGGCAGTGGTATGCGCCGATCCTGATGTCGGTCTTCGCGACCGCCTTCACGTCGGTCGGGGCCGTGCTGGTGTTCGGGCGGTCGTGGACGGTGATCGACCGTGAGGCGAAGACGATCGTGAAGGCCAAGGGACTGGTGCGGCCGATGATCAGTCAGCGATTTGATCTGCGCGGCTATGAGCTGGTGGCGCTGCAATTCGAGGCGGGGGATTCGGACAGCGCTGATCAGTACCCGGTGCTGCTGCAGAGCGGCGGCGGCAAGAACATGCTGCTGCATCGCACGGTCGATTTCGGGACCGCGTATCAGCAGGCCGCCTATGTGGCGAGCTTTCTGGAGCTACCGCTCGAAGACACAACTACCGGCCAGGTGCGGCGGCTATCCCCCGCGGAACTGGCGGCCAGCATGCCGGAGCGACTGCGCTCAGAGACCGGCCGGCGGGAATATGTGGCACAGCCGTATGACCTGCGGAGCCACGTGGAGCGGATTGACGGGGAACTGCGGATCACCATTCCGCCGAAACCGTATCGACTGTGGCTGGCGCTCCCCGCGCTTGTCCCCACGGCAGTACTCCTCTATCTGGCGCCGTCGATGAAGGAGTTCTTCGACTCCTCGCAGACGCCACAGGCTGTTCAGACCGTTATATTCGGAGTGCTGCTGCTGTTCTTCGTGGCGACCCCCCTCCTGAGCATGGTGCGAGCGATCCTGGCGGCGCGGTTTGGGTACACGCGGCTGACGGTCAACCGTAACCAGTTCATCTTTACCGAACGGGGAGTCTGGAGCAAGAAGCAGGCCACGTTGGAGCTGGCGGAAGTGGTCGATATCGATTTCCAAAGCGCCACGGCCCAGCGGGCAGCGGCGCGCGCGGCAGCGCAGGAGATGGCGAAGAGCCGCCAATGGGGCGAAGGCAGCCCGCCGCACATTTCTCCGATGCTGGAGCAGTTCTTGAGTTGGGCAAGCAAGTGGGTTCGGTCCAAGGGGATGACGATCAAGAGCAAGCGGGGGATACGGTACTTCGGAGCGGGGCTGCCGGACGAGGAGATCGTCTTTCTGACGCATACGGTCCGGGAGTGGCTGCGGAGCCGATAGGGGGCGGCGGGAGTATTCCCAAGCGAACAAAACGCAGTCCGGTTCGTATAGTGGAGCATAGAATCTAACTTGGCGCGAGGACTGCATGAATCGACGAACGTACCTGCTGGTTGGACTGATTTCCCTCACTCTCATTCCGCTCGAGCTCTCCTGGACACGTGTTTTTTCCGCAGAATTCTTCTACACCTTCGCTTTTCTCGTATTGTCGCTGGCCATTCTGGGGCTGGGGCTGGGGGGGCTGGCAATACGGTTGTTCGACCGGCTGGCCCGCGTTGAGAAGATTGGCTGGTATCTGGCCCTGTCGGCCCTTTGCGCCGTACTGGGGCCGATCGCCGTTTTTGCCCTGGCGCCGGATTTCTCCACGCTGTTCTCCAGTTGGCTGACGGTGGCCAAGCTGGGGGCGACGGTTGTTATTCTCATGTCGGCGTATTTCTTCGGCGGGATGGCGCTCTCGCTATTGTTTCGCGAGAACTATCGAGATATGCCGCGGCTCTATATGGCCGACCTGCTCGGTGCGGGGCTGGGGGTGCTGGCGGCAATCCTCGGCATGAATCTGTTCGGGACACCGACAGCCTCATTACTCGTGGCGATTCCAATACTGGTGGCATCGTTTCTGACGATGGCGAACTGGCGGAAGGGGGTCCCGGTCATAGTGGCGGCGGGGGCGTTGCTGCTGGTACCGTCGATCCCGCACCTGCTGACCCTGCCGCGGGAGGAGCGGGCGCCGGTAATTTACACGCACTGGGACGCGATGTCCAAGGTGAAGCTGTACGAGTATGCGCCGGACTCGCGCGGGCTCAATATCGACAACGTGGCGAATTCGCCGGTCTACCGTTTCGACGGCGACTGGAAGTCGATTAACCCGGATTCGACCGAGTGGGGGATCGATGTCTCGTATTTGATCCGTCGTTTCGACTCCTGCCGCTTTCTGTCACTGGGCGCGGGGGGCGGATCGGACGTGCTGCAGGCGCTGGTGGAAGGAGCCACCGAGGTGCATGCGGTGGAGATCAACGGCCATATCAATCGGATGATGCGGGAGGCTGATACCTCGGGGTACGTGAGGGCACCGCTGCCGCCCCGGGACTCCGCCGATACGGCGGCAGATTCGGCGGCCCTGGCGGCCGGTAGTCGTCCCCTGATGAGTGTGGCGGAGTTCTCCGGTTACCTCTACGACGATCCGCGCGTCACGGTCGTGACCGACGATGCTCGGGCATACGTGCGGCGCTTCTTGGGGCACTTCGATGTCATCTATTCACTGAGCTCGAATACCTGGGCGGCGCTCGCCTCGGGGTCATTCGCGCTGGCGGAAAACTACCTGTTCACGACCGAGGCGTTTCGGGATTACTGGCGGGCGCTGTCGGACAGCGGCTTCATGATGATGGAGCACCAGATGTACGTGCCTCGGCTGGTGACGGAGGTGATTGAGGCCTTGACGGCGGAGGGGATCAACACGCCGACCGATCATTTCGCCGTGTATGAGTTGCCGCAGATGCGGCGGCGGGTGATCCTACTTTCCAAGCAGCCGCTCACGGATGAGGTGCGGTACAACGCGCTCGGACCCTTGACTCCGGAGAAATACGGGCAGATTCATCTGCTCTATCCGCCGGCCAATGATTCCGTGGCGCAGTTGATCGTGCCGCGGATTGTCGCGCACGGCTGGCGGCAACTGGCGGACTCGGCGCCGGTCAATATCTCGCCGGTGACGGATGACCGCCCGTACGTGGCGCAAATGGGACTCTGGAAGAATTTCACGGCGGAACGGCGGGCCAAGATGGGAATGTACGCCGAGTTCACCGGGTTTCCGATCTCGCGCGTGGTGATGCTGATCGTACTGGCGGTGGTGGTCCTGATCGTGCTGCCGGTCAATTTGGTGCCGTACCTGAAGAAAGGGGAGCATTTACGGGCTGCGCCGTGGCTCTACTTCTTCAGCATCGGCGTGGCGTTCATGGCGGTGGAAGTGGTGCTGATTCAGAAATATGCCCTCTTGATCGGGTCATCGCTCTACAGTATCGCGACCGTGCTGTTGACGCTGCTGGTAGCGTCAGGGATCGGCAGTCGATTCGCCGGCGAGGTGAAAGAGCGCGTGGCGTTTGGCGGCATAATCGTCTGGTTGGTGCTGGAGGCGCTGGTGTTCCGGCATGTCTTTGGGATTGCTGCCGGTCTGCCGCTGGCGGTGAGAATGCTGGTGGGGGCGGTTCTCGTATTTCCACTCGGTTTCTTCATGGGGATGCCGTTTCCCAAGGGGGCGTTACGGGTCGGTACCCTGATCGACTGGGGATTCGCGGTGAACGGCGCGGCCTCGGTGCTGGGTTCGGTGCTGGTGCTTCTTGTGTCGTTTGCCTGGGGATTTTCGGTAGCGTTGTTACTGGCGGCGGCGTTATATGTGGTGGCGTTCGCGCTGTACGGTATGAACGCGGCGTGGACGGCGCGACCGGTTTTGGCTGAAGTGAACGAGACGGTTGTGGTTCGAGACGAAATCGAGCAATAAGGAGTCGCTATGGATGAGGAAAAGACCTTTACCGAGGAGATTCGGGTCAGCGGGCAGCAGTTGGTGGAAACGATCAAGAAGCTGATCCACGAGGGGAATGTTCGGCATCTGATCATCAAGAACGAACAGGGGAAGACGCTCCTGGAGATTCCGGTGACGGTGGCCTCGGTGGGAGCGGTTCTGCTTCCGGTGCTGGCCGCGCTGGGGGCGCTGGCGGCCCTGGTGTCCGACTGCACGATTGTCGTGGTGAAGGAACAGGAGAAATAGAGGGGACCGAAAAGGGACTAGTGACAGATGCGGGATTGCCGATTATATTGGCCAAAAACGGGGTGTTTTGGCGATCCGAATTACCGTGATGGACAGCCGAGCACCGGGAAATGGTCCGGCGCAAGAGGTATGAACGTCAGGAACACACTGACGCCCGCGGAGTTACGGGCGATTGACGAGCATAAATATTTTCTTTCCCAGCGAGAGGGACACGATGTGGGGCTGGAGTATGCGATTGCCCACTGGCTGGTGCATCACTCGCTTCGCTGGCGACACGAACGTCTGATGAAGGAACTTCAGGACCAGATGAAAGAGATCGAACGCCACAAATGGATCGAATCGGAGAAGGCGGGTCGTGATCTGGGGCAGGAAGCGGCGAGTGACTGGATTCGCCGGTTTGCGGCGCAGTGGCGGCGCTGGAAGGAAGAACAGGAAACGCCCAAATAGACCGGCCATCTCCGAATGCAAAATGAAAGAGGGCCGCTCCCGGACGGGGGCGGCCCTCTCTTTTGTTGGGATTGATCCTCGATGACCTTACGGGCAACTCGGCAAGGTGCCGCTGAAGAACAGAAAGTCCACCAGCGACTGCAGATCGGAGATGTCCACGCTCCCGGAGCGGTCGACATCGTTTTCCGCCGCGCAGGAGGAGAGGGTGCCGCCGAAGAACAGGTAGTCAACCATGCGGGAGAGGTCGGAAATGTCCACCATGTCTGATCCGTCGCCATCGACATTGCCGGTTTTCACGGCACAACAGGTTGGTTGCGCGACCTGGTGATACGGAAACACAACATAGTCAATCCAGGCGGCATCGCTGCCGGCCGAACCGCTGCCGTTCTTGACATAGACCCAGCGGAACGAGTGGGTCCCGGCGGTGACGGGGAAACTGACCTGCTGCCAGGCCACGTCACCCGACCAGGCGTTGCGGTCGACACCATCGATCGAAAAGCGCAGAAAGTCGAATCCGGCCTCGGAAGACACGCGCATCCAAAACGTTATCGTGCCCGCCTCGAGGCTGTCCAGTGTCAGCAGGAGTTGACTGGACTGGCTGTTGGTGAGCGTTCCCGATTTGGCGGCATAGGTCCCCTGATGAGTGGAGGCAGAGTTGATCACCCAGGGGCGACTGCCACCCTGCGTCCAGGGATACGCGCTGAAGGTCCCGCTTTCGAAATCCTCGATGCGCTGGCCGATGATGGCGGAGAAGGTCACGGTGTCCAGGTAGCCGCCATCGGCCGCCAGGATCATGGAGAACGGAATCTCGTGTCCGCGGGTTGCGCCGGAGGACACGACGAATCGGAACGACGGATTGCAGGTTCCGACGCCGCCATACGCCGCTATGGTGGGGAAGGAAGCCGTGTCGGTCAGGAGGGACACGAGGCCATCGCTACAACCAACGGTGCCCACGAGCCCGGTCGCCGGACCGCCGCCGCTGTTGACCAGCGTGGCGGAGAAGGCGACGGTATCGCCGGCGTCGAAGCCGTAGGCCGACTGCGACTGGAGAGTCAGCGACGGTGTGATGGACAACGGGTCAAGCTGAACATCGAGAATGGTCGCGGCGTTATCGGCCACCACGACGCCGGAGACGGTGTCGGAGATGTAATTGGTGGCGCTGAACTCGAGGGTATAGGTTCCAGCCTTGATCAGACGATGGTAGTCGCCGACAGTCGGATCGGTCGTGACCTGTGAGTTATCCACGTCGTGGCTCAGGACGCGGATCGTGGCGGCCAGCGGAAGTCCGGTGTAGGAACTGGTGACGATCCCCCGGATCCCGTAGTGAGACTGCCACAGGTACTGAATAAGGGAACGGTAGTTGTATTCCCAGTAGGTCGGTTGTTCACTTGCGGCCGGCAACTTCGTGCCGGAAATCTCCAGCGTGACTTCGCGGCAGCCGTGCCAGTAATTCATGAAATCCTGGCGACCGCCATTGACCTCGTACCAGTCATAGCCGTGGGTGATGCCGTTGTTCTCGTCGGTCAGGTAGCCCGATACGGCGTGAGCATGCACCGTGTCGACATACTTGCGGCCGACATACTGGAACCAGGCATCATCGGCATGACGGGTGACCCAGGTATCCCAGGGATAGTTGAACACTTCGGCGCCGCCGTGGAAATTGAATCCCATGAGCGGGTGGTGGCTGTCGGCCCAGTTCATGAAGGCGATTGTCTCCACCTGCCAGGCATTGCCGTCGGGGTGCTGACCATCCTGAGGGTCCGGGTAGTTACGATTGAGGTCGATACCGTTGGCGTTGGAGCGACGCGCCCCGCTGATATTGTTGTTCCCGCCGTAGTAGGTGCCGTCGGGATTGGCCAGCGGATTAATGTAGATCTTGGTCCCGTTCACCAGCGCCGCGATTTGCGGATCGGAGGCGTAGGTGGTCAGGAGGGAGTCCATGAGACGCAGCGTCAGCATGAACCCGGTGACCTCGTCGCCATGGATGGACGACGTGTAGAGGACCTCGGGCTCATCTTCTTCGACGTTAACGTTGTCGGAGATCGTGGCCATCAGGAGCAGTCGCCCCTGAATCGTCGTGCCGATCGTGTCCAACCGGCAGAGCGACGGGTGGGCCTGGGCATAGGACTGCATCATGGAAACGTAGGTCGTGTAGGTGGGATAGGTGTCCCAGGCAAACGCCTCCTTGGACTCGGCCATCCGAGGCACGACCAGCGAGGACGGATGCGGCAACGGCTGAGCGCGATACCCGGCGGCCTCGAGCTCAGCCAGTTGCCGGGGATTGGCATAGGCATAGACGGTGTCGCCGACCACATTATCAATGGACAGCAGGCGAGTGAGCTTGGCGAGCTCTTCCCTCGAAGAAATGGTGAAACGGAGGTAGGTCTCGTCGGCCTGCGCAAAGCTCAAGGTGGGGACAAGAGCCAACAGGCAGATGGCAAGCGCTGCCCAGATCAAATGGTGTCGCCGAGGTGTCATGTCGCCTTGTTACTCCTTCTTACAATCGTCTTTCACGTTTCCACGTTTCTTCTTTGTCGTGTTCCCCTCAGGGCGCGCAGGTCGGCGGCGGCCCGGACTGGAACAGGTAGGCGACAATGATCGTGATGTCGGTGATATCGACGGTGAGGTCACCGTTGACATCGGCGGCGGCATAAACCGGCGGCGGCGGTTCGCTGAAGAACAGGAAACCGACCATGTAGGTGATGTCGCCGATATCGGGCCCGATCGAGTTGTTGTCGACATCACCGCAGACATACGGCGGGACATCGATTACGTGCAACTGGACCGGCACGGTGACCGGATTATGGTCCGGGTCATTGTTGGTCAGGATGATGTTGCCGTTGTACAAGCCGGTGTCGAGATCGCCGCTGCGCACGGTGACGGCAAGCTGCGTCTGGCTCTGTGCCGCGACAAGGCCGCTGGTCGGGGTGACACCGAACCACCGGTAAGGCGCAAAGAACTTCACCAGCAGGTTGTCATGGCCGTAGGTCGCGTTGTAGGTCACCTGCAAGCCATCGGTCCCGGCGGCATTCTCCATGCCGATCGAACTCGAGGTGAGGTCGAAGCCCGGCGCGATGGTTTTGTACTTGATAAGGACCGTTCCATCCGGCTGGAGGATCACCTGGGCGGTAATCACATCGCCGGCCGAGGCCTGGTATTCCGGATAGTTGGTGAACTGAATGACGCACTGGCCGCCGGTGGTGTCGATGTAGACGTGAGCGCCGGGGTTAGCCGCGTCTTTCGGATTCAGGTCGTCCCACATCCAGGCGATGATGTCGTTCGGCGTCGCGCTGTTGGGTAGTGCGGTGTTCGACAGCGACCGCATGTTGGTGTTGTTGAACCCGATGATGCCGTTGGAGCTGACATAGAACTGGGTGTAGGTGGTTCCGTAATACGAGAACGGGAAACCGATGCCGAACGGTCCAATGACCGTGTCATCGATCAGCCCATTGACGATGTCGTAGCCGCTGGCCGCGATATCGGTCCAGGAGAAGGTGGGGCCGCCGGGCTGGTCGGAGTCGACCCAGTAGTAGCCGAAGGCATCGGGACCGCCGGCGTTCTTGTCCTGCGGATACCCGACTCTCGGGTCGGGGACGCCCTTCTGTTCGACGTAGTTGTCATACTCTTCCGGATAGGTCCGAGTCGCGGGCGCGAGCTGGCCGGACTGACGAAGCGACGCGAGCAGATCGTCACGCTTGTTCGTGATGAACTGGACCGAGGCCGCGTAGTTCAGACTCCCCAGACCGAAGTTGTTGATGGTCAGGGACCGGGAGACCGAGTCATTCGCGAGGAGGGTCTCGGAGAACGACAGTGGCGACACGGAGATCTCGGGCGGGTAATTGACATCCACCTTGATGTCATCCACGAACCAGTCGTCGTAGGCGCCGGCGGTCGCCGTATTGCGGAAGCGCACGCGGAACCCGGCATGGTACGCGGAGGCGGGCAGATAGGTGAGCACCTCCTGGAATGTCGTCATGTCGGCATCGGCGCCGAGGTGCTGATGCAGCAGGACCCAGGTGCTGGTGTTGTCGAGGAATTCGACGAACAGGTCATCGGCGGCATCCGGCGATTCGCCGCCACCGGTCTGTTCGTAGGAATAGGTGAGGGAGATGTCGGCCAGCCCACTCAGGTCGATGGCCTGCGACATCAGCGTGTCCGCGCCCACGGGGTCTCCGTTGAGATTGACTGCGTACGGTGTCGACGGAGGGTTGGTCCCGGTGCCGTTGACGGCGCAGCCGGAGGACAGCACCCACTTGCCCATGTCGATGGTGGTCGACGGGAACGGGTCGTAGAACGGGATGGTCAGCGGCTCGCCGGCCGAGACGGTGACGATGGTCGAAACCGCCTTGACGGCCGGGTCTCCGGATGATGTGGCGGTAAAGGCGATGCTGTCCTTGTCGCCATAGAATGAGGGCGGGACAACTACGGCAACCTTGAACCGCAGCGAGTCATCGGGCGACAGAGTGCCGGTGGACGTGATGATGGATGTTCCGGCGAAGTCATAAACGTTCGTGGTCCAGAATGCGCCGGCCGCCGCCAGTCCGAAGTCATCGGCATAGATTCCGCCGTTCTTGACGGTGAGGTTGTACCAGACCGTGTCGCCGACAGCCCCGGTCGACGAGAGACTTGCGGGAGCCATGGAAACGGCGTAATCGATGACGCGGAAGTGATAAACGCCGGTGGTATCGGCATCGCCGGTGGTGTCTGCCGCCATCAGGTAGTAGTCGATCTCGGTACCGGGAGACTGGGCGGGGATATAGGCGTGGTACTCGTCCGTACCGCCGGTGGCGGTGAGGGATGTCGACACGTAGCCGCTGCCCACATCATAGTACAGCAAAAGGGAGGCCGGGACCAGCGGATGAGTCGACTTGATCATGCAGACGACTTCGTAGGGGTTGACCGTCTCCTTGGTGTCCGACAGTCCGGTGTGGGTGATCGTGATGCCGAGGGCGCGTCCGGCCAAGACCAGCGTGCCGGTGTTGTCCGGATCGAGCCAGTCGATCAAGCGGGTGTCCGCGGTGGTGCCGTAATTCCACGACTTGGAGAACTTGCCGTAGTAGTCCGAGGTGTCGTTGCCGCAGGCGGCCCAGCCACCATGCAACTGCCCGAGGATCAGTTTGCTCTTGCTCAAAAGCGGCGAGCCGGAGGATCCGCCTTCGGTCGTGCCCATATCCCAATCTTCGACCCGCCAATGGCTGTCGCCCGAGCCGGCGGTTCCGAGATAGTTGGACGTTGCAATCAGGTCGTATTCAAACGAGATCTTCTTGATGTCGCCGGCCGGGTGGTGGATGGCGCAGACGGAATCGCCGGCGACATCGGTGGCATCCCAGCCCAGGAAGTAGACATTATATGAGTCGGGCGGCTGTTCGAGCAGTTCGAGCAGTCCGAAGTCGGAGTAGGAGTTGCTGGCGCGGACGATGGTGCCCGACGTGGTCATGTACGTGGGACCATCGACACTGGTGCACCCCGGGCTTTCATAATTGAACATCATGATGTACGTAGTCGGACCGTACCCCAGGCAATGGTTGGCGGTGAGGAAGTACGGGGTGAGGTCCTGGCGCACGTTATTGATCATCATACCGGAGCAGAGGCGCGAGCCGCCGCCGGTGAGGATCATGGCGACACCGCGCTTGATGTCCTGCCAGTCGGCGCCCTGCGGGCAGTTGATATTGACGTTGCAGGAGCCGGATTCACCGAAGTCCTTTTCGCCGAGCACGTGCCGGTCGAAGAGGTTGCGGTAGGCATGGACGATCGTGGCGATCGATATCTCGCCGTCTTCTCTGGCGTTCGCCGGCAGGACGTATTCCAGGATGGTGACGTCCCCTTTGACGGGAGCGGTGGCGAAATCGCCGGTCTCCTTGTTGTTGGCGTTGGTGAAGGCGCCTATCAGATACGAGTGGTCCTCATTATAGAGGAACAGCCGGGCGCCTTCGGGAAGCCAGAAGTGATCGTAAATGAGGTTGATGGAATAGGCGCCGGGGGCGGCGATGCGGAGGCGCCAGAGGCGGTCGCCATTGGACAGGGTCTGCCATTCCCCGGAGTTCTTGAGGTTGTAGTTAACTTCGAAGGGATAGCCGAAGCGGAGCGGCACATCCTTGGGCTCGGCAGCGTCCTGGGCCAGAAGGGCGGCGATGTCGAGCGAGGGCATCAATTTGGTCGGGACCGATGCGGGAAGGGATTGGTCGGCGAAGGTGGGCGGCTGGCCGCCGATGCTCACCTGGCCCATCACACTGGCGCTCAGACACCAGAGTAACAGAATGACTCCTGGGGTGATTCGTGATCTCATGTGCTCCTGGCCTCCATCAAGCTGAGGGTGCCGCGACGCCACCACCATGAGGGGTGCAACAAGATTCAGGGAGCATGCCGGAATGTGAGGTCTGAGCTCGGGGAGCATGCTCCGAGATTTTGGGGTGGAGCGTTATCTTGTTTTCCGTGTGTCGCCGGCACGCCTGGTTATGTAGGTACCACCGTGACGCTCCGAAAGCGATGAAGCTCGCGGAAAATCGCGGGGTTGGGTTTACGGCGTAAGACCCTTTCGCAGGTTGCGGCCCGTGTCGGCGCAGTTTGGCAGGACCTCGGGCAGACCGGGCCGGATTTGGTTGTACAGTATAACATACGCAATTTTCGGCGTACGTCAAGGGAGATCGTCATGTTGCACCAGGAGAAATGGGTAATGCTGCGTCACACGACATGTTCGGGTGTGACCTGCCGTGTGGAGGATGGAGTAGGCGGACGAATGCCTGTGGTGTCAGGCGCCAACGGAAACGAAGAGTGCGGATGTAAGGTTTCGTCGGTTCCGGCGTGGCGGCGCGTGAGACTGGAAGTCAGTGTGAACAGGGTTGCCTGGACGTGGGCAAAGTGGTCCGAAATGCAGTTATCCCTTGACAAGTATTGTTACATCGAGTATTCATTAGACAACAGTCTTTTTGACGCAAAGCACAGAACACAGAACTCTGACGAGCAGTGTCGCGGTGTGCTGCCGTTGGCCTCAGAATGTGAGCTGAGTCAGCGCCTGTCACCGAACTGCAACCGGCTTGCAGCTTCACTCGATACCTTCATATCGGGGAGTATTGCGGACAAGCTCATCCGTGTCATATACAAGCCAGTTGTCACTTGTGGTTGGTTCCGTCTGGTGATCGCGTGCGAATGGCCAGGTGGATTGATGAGGTAACCCTCAGGAGTAGAAGGCTCTATGGTTCAATTGAAGAAAAATTTGCGCATCATCGTTATGATGCTCTTTGCCCTGGCATGGTGCTGTCTGATCGGGCAAGCGACAGCCTATGCGAGTGGGACTGGGCCGAAGACGGTGGTTCCTCTGCCGGGCCCGAACCTGCAGAAGGCTGCCGAACAGGACAACAGTCTCACCACGTTAAATCATCCGCTCCCGAAGCCGGAATGGCAGGGAGAGGAGAATCGCCCGAACCGTGTAATGCAGGGTGGGGACGTGATCGCCACGGCGACCGTTATCCCATCTCTGCCGTACACCGATAACGGCACGACGGTCGGGTACACCAACAATTACAACGAAGTCTGTCCGTATTCCGGCGGGACGGCTCCGGATGTGGTGTATGCCTATACGCCTGCCGCCAATGAAACGGTGGACATTTCCTTGTGCAACTCCGGCTACGATACCAAGCTCTACTTGTATGCCGGCAGTTACACCCCGGGAGCACCATTTGCCTGTAATGACGATGGTTGCCCCGGTTATCGCTCGCAGTTGGCCGGCTTGAACCTGACCGGAGGCACGACCTACTATATCGTTGTCGACGGTTACGGAAGCGCCAGCGGAGCATATACCCTTGAGGTCACCTCGGTGAGTGCGTGTGTCGTCACCTGCCCGCCCGGCGGTATAGCTGAGGGCGAGGCGTGTGTGACGGACGGCGCCGATGTGACCAACGGCGGCTGCAACAGCTCGCCCGAAGTGTACGGGAGCATTAATCCGGGTGACACGATTTGTGGCACGGCCTGGGCCAGCGCCGACTATCGTGACACCGATTGGTTCCTCCGCAGCTTCACGAATGATACGACCGTGATCTTCAAGGTGGTGGCGAACTTCCCGGTGTTGGTGTACATCGTTGACATGACGCCCGGGTGCCTTGACGCTGTCGATCTGAAGAACGGTACGGGTGATCCGTGCGACACGGTGACACTGACGGCCGACGTTCCGGCCGGCACGTACGCGTTCTTCGTAGCGCCGCGGTATTTCGAAGCCGCATACGTCTGTGCGAATGGTCCGTGGGAGTATACGGCCTCGTTGAAGTGCCAGGTCCCGCCTCCGGCGCCGTCGAATAACTCGTGCGCCAACAATATCCCGATTGGGAATGTGACGAACCTGGCGTTCACGACGGTGAACTCGACGCACGACGGTCCGACCTCGTGCATCACCGGTGGGAACATCTGGTACTGCTACACGGCTCCGTGCGACGGGAAGGCCACCTTCAGTCTCTGCGGTTCGGCCTATGACACGAAGATCGCGGTGTGGGACGGGTGCAGCTGCCCGCCGACCACCTTGCTCGGATGCAACGACGACTTCTGCAGTCTGCAATCGCAGCTCGAGCTGTTGGTGACCGCCGGTCATCAGTATCTCATCGAGGTCGGTGGCTACTCGAGTGCGCAGGGGACCGGTGTGCTGACCACGACCTGTGCACCGATTCCGTGGAACAACCTGTGCGAGAACGTGACGCCGGTACCGCTTCCGGCCACCTTCACGGGAGACAACACGGGTGCTATCAACCAGTGCCCCGATTTTGAAGGTGGTCATGTGTGGCATGCCTTCACGATCACCGAGTGCATGGACGTGACGCTGGACTACTGCGGTACGACTCCGGCGTTCGGCAATGCCTGGCTGAACCTGGTCATGGGCTGCCCGTGCGATTCGTCGACCGTGGCCGGTGACTGGGACGTGACGACGTGCCCCGACGGCAATGTCACGATCAAGTGGACGGCTCTGAATCCCGGGACGTATTATTATCCCGTCCTGCTGGATCCGGACTATGACGCCGAGGGTCCGTACACGCTGCACGTGTCGGGCGTTCCGGTGAAGTGCCGTCCGTGCCCCGCTTCCGGTGCAACCTGCGACGAGTACATCTCGAAGGTTGAAATCGGAACGATCAACAATGCATCCGGGTGCGACAACTATGCCGATTACACCAGCCTGAACACGCTGTTGTACAAGAAGCTCAGCTATTCGATCAAGGTCGAAAACGGGTACCCGTATTCGTCCGACCAGTGCGGCATCTGGGTTGATTTCAACAATGACATTGATTTCAATGATCCCGGCGAGCAGATCACTGTGACCGGAACGCCCGGCAATGGTCCCTACACCGCGACCATTACGCCGCCGGACAGCCCCGGCACCGATACCGTGACGCTGCGCGTCCGCATTACCTATACCGGCACGGTGGCCCCGTGCGGTGTGACCACCTATGGAGAGGTAGAAGACTACAGCCTCATCCTCAAACATTTCGATTGCGGGGATGTGGATGGCAATGGGACGGTCGACCTGGCCGACATCACGGCCCTCATTAGCTACTACTTCTACTATGGTCCGTGTGCGACGCCGTGCGAGGCGTCCGATACGAACTGCGATAATGTCGCGAATATCGCAGATATCGTGTATCTCATTGAATACATCCACGGTGGCGGCCCGGCCCCGTGCTGTGTTCCGTGATCCTGACCTAACTGGCGCGCCGCCAGGCGCGAAATCGTGACCAAACACAACGGCCGCTCGGGAATTCCCCGGGTGGCCGTTTACGTTCGGTTGTGCTCAGGGTGGGCCTCAGGGTGGGCCTCAGGGTTTCTGGCGTCCCTTTTCGATCTTGGCCCAGGTATCCTTGAGGGTGACCGTCCGGTTGAATACCGGCTGGCCGGGTCGGGATTCGCGGGAATCGACACAGAAGTAGCCATTTCGAAGGAACTGGAAACGGCTGCCGGGCGCCGCGTTCTGCATGTCGGTTTCGATGCGCGCATCGGTCAGGCGCTCCAGAGAGTTCGGGTTCAGATTGACGGTAAACTCCTGTCCTTCAGGCGCGATGTTCGGGTCCTCGGTGAGGAAGAGATGATCGTACAGCCGGACTTCGACCGGCAGGGAATGGGCCGCGGAAAGCCAGTGGATGGTTCCCTTCACCTTGCGACCATCCCTGGCCTCGCCGCCATGGGTGTCCGGATCGTAGGTGCAGTGCAGCTCGACCGGCCGGCCGGTCGCAGGGTCTTTGATTACGCCTGTGCACTTGAGAAAATAGGCGTGCTTGAGCCGAACCTCGGCGCCGGGGGAAAGGCGGAAGTATCCCTTCGGGGGATCCTCGCGGAAGTCATCCTGTTCGATATACAGGACTTTCGAAAACGGGACCAAGCGAGTCCCCATGGCGGGATCCTCCGGGTTGACGACGGTCTCGAACTGCTCGACTTTGTCCTCGGGGTAATTGTCGATGACCAGCTTCAACGGGCGTAATACGGCCATGGCGCGGGGGGACCGCTTGTTCAGATCTTCGCGCACGCAGTCCTCGAGGAAGCCGATCTCCACCAGACTGTCTCGCTTGGAGACGCCGATGCGCTCGGCGAACAGGCGGATCGCCTCGGGCGTGTAGCCGCGGCGGCGCATCCCGCTGATCGTGGGCATCCGGGGGTCATCCCATCCCGAGACATGATTCTCCTGAACCAGGCGGAGCAATTTTCGCTTGCTCATCACCGTGTAGTTGAGATCGAGCCGGGCGAATTCGATCTGCTGGGGGTGATACAGGCCGAGCTCGTCGAGGCACCAGTCGTACAGCGGACGATGGTCCTCGAATTCGAGAGTGCAGATGGAGTGGGTGATCTTTTCAATGGAATCGGAGATGCAGTGCGTGAAATCATACATGGGATAAATGCACCAGGCATCGCCGGTCCGATGATGGGTGGCGCGGAGAATCCGGTAGACCACCGGATCGCGCATGTTGAGATTCCCGGAGGCCATATCGATTTTGGCCCGCAAGGTTCGGGAGCCATCGGGAAACTCGCCGGCACGCATGCGGCGGAACAGGTCGAGGTTTTCCTCGACCGAGCGGTCGCGATACGGACTGTTTTTCCCCGGCTCGGTCAACGTGCCGCGATACTCGCGCATCTCGGCGGCGCTGAGATCGCAGACAAAGGCCTTCCCCTTCTGAATGAGCTGTTCGGCCAGCTCATAGAGTCGTTCGAAGTAATCGGAAGCGAAGAAGAGACGATCCTGCCAGTCGAAACCGAGCCAGCGGACATCCTCCTGGATCGAATCGACATACTCCACATCTTCCTTGCTCGGATTGGTGTCATCGAAGCGAAGGTTGCAGAAACCCTGATAGGCGGCAGCCAGGCCGAAGTTCAGGCATATGGACTTGGCGTGGCCGATATGCAGATAGCCGTTTGGTTCGGGCGGGAAGCGGGTATGGACGCGCTGCGCGAATTTCCCGGAACGATTATCGGCCTCGATGATATCCCTGATGAAATGCGACGGAGCGGCGGTCGTATCGGCCGGGCGCTCGTCGCCCGCTCGCGGTGTCTTTTCCGGTTGCGTACTCATGAGTCAATGCACCTTGTCTCTGCGATGCAGTCTGGCTGTTCTAACACAATATCGGCACGGCTCCCGATTCTATAGAGCAGCGTGCCGTTTCGGTCAAATCTATGTGATTCGCCGCACACGGCAATGAAAAAGCAGAAGCCGTCCGTCACTGATAAAAGAGGGACCTGACCGGTTCAAACGGTTGCGATCTCAAGATTCAATTGAGAAGTCGCGGTGTGGGGAGCTACTTCGTGAGCGAGATGAAAGTCCTGGCACCATCGACCCGATAGCTGATCTTGCCCTCCCGAGCGAGCCATCCAAGTGCTTGAAATACAAGAGCTTCCTTCTCGCTGACGGCTTTGGGGAGCTGAGTCAGGGAAATCTCGCCCTTTTTCGACAGGGTGCTCCAGACTCGGCCGGCCACTTCGCCAATTATCTCATTCATATTGCCTCCTTGCATTCGGACCTTTCTGAGGTCGGTCGAATAAACCGTCGCAGCGGGTCGGCTGTCAAGAGTTGATACGTTAGAATATGATATGCCGGCAACCGGAGACTAGCGTGGCACACCGTACAGGAGATGGCCGCCGGCCGACAGAGCGTGCCATACCCAGACGTTCGGTTCTATGTACAGCCCAGTGTCAGCTTGGCGGTCGATGGTGATCGGGGCCAGCGCTCCCGGAATCGCGTACCTGCCGTCGACCGGAAAGGCCAGGTCGGTCCATTGTTCCCACTGGCCGACCGTGCCGGGGATGGTCATCGCACGCGGGCAGACCCTGACGATTTCGGCGCCGAGGCGGATATGAGCTCGCAGCCAGGGATCGAAGGGCATGCCATCTGATCTCTTCCATGTGACATACTCTTCGATCGGGGTGAGGGGATACCTCGCTTTCTGATTGGGGCGAACCGGGGCGATGAAGGGATCGAGATCTCGGGAGCGGGCCTGGGCTCGCATGGCGCGGATCATGATCGCGCTGAGTCCCTGGCCGCGGCGCGAAGGATCGACAACGATCTGCAGGGCGCAGAGGGCATAGGGAGCCAGTCGGTTGTCGGCATCGGCAAACCCCTGTTCGATGGCCCAATCCCAGCCTTCATCGGGTAAGTCCTTCTCACTGCCCCTAAAGGCCATCGGGATGCTGTTGCCGATGGCAATGATCTGATCGGTCGCACGCTCGATCAGGGCGAACTGGTAATCCGGGAACTGGGTGAACAGACGGCCGAAGTGGCGGTTGGCAATCGGATCCTGGTGCATAAAGACTGGCCAAAACGGGTGGGGGAACTCGGCGATGGATTCCGTAAGGTCGGGGCGATCGGCGACTGTTACTACGATCAATGGTTCGGTATGCATACCGAGAAATATCGTGCGGCCGCAACCCGAAGTCAATCCGCTTGGCGATGCGCCGGGCAGTTTGGCTTCCCCACCGGTCAGTACATTGGTGTTGTGGAGTCAAGAGGAAGACCTTATCATTAGGTGATCAATCGGTCACTCGATATCGGATCGGTCGGAGGGAGGAGTCTGGATGGCGTGAAGGAACGAGCATGGATTCGGAGCGCACAGACCCTGGAATTCGAACCGGGCTTTCGATAGGGCACTACACCATCACCAAACTGCTTGGTAAGGGGGGGATGGGCGAGGTGTGGCTCGCCGAGGATGAGGTCCTGCGGCGTCCGGTGGCGCTGAAATTCCTTTCGGTGTCCGAGCCTGCGGCTCCGGACTGCGCGGAGCGATTGCGGCGGGAGGCACAAGCGGCCGCGGCGTTGAATCACCCGAACATCGTCACGATCTATGAGGTCGGGGAGTACCATGGGAAGACGTTCATTGCCATGGAATACGTGGAGGGGGAGTCACTAAAGGACCGGATACAAAGCGGCCCAGTGCCGTCGGACGAAGTCGTGCGTCTCGGGACGCAAATAGCCCGCGGACTGGAGTGCGCCCATGCGGCGGGGACGATCCACCGCGATATCAAGCCGCATAACATCCTGGTGACGCGGGACGGGGTGATCAAGATACTCGACTTTGGCCTGGCGCGATCGTGCTTCTCGGATGAGCTCTTGCGGACCGGCGGGACCGTCGGCACGACGGCGTATATGTCGCCGGAACAGGCGCGGGGGGAAGAGATCGACACTCGATCGGATCTGTTTTCGCTCGGCATACTCCTGTACGAGATGGCGACCGGGGCGCTGCCATTCCGTGGAGAATATGAAGCCGCAATTCTGTATGCCATTGTCAACGAGGAGCCAAAGCCGGTGCGGGACCTTCGGCCCGGCGTGTCGCCGGATCTGGACCGATTGATAGTGGAACTCCTGCACAAGGAACGTGACCGGCGTATTCAAACCGCCGGCGAATTGGCGGCCCGATTACAGGCGATGCAGCAGAACCAGGGAACAGCGCTCGAACCGGCGCCGGCGGCATTGAATCGCCGCAGACTGGTGTGGGGCGGAGTGGCGGTGGTGGCGGCGTCTATTCTGGTGGCTATCTGGCTGGTATTCGGGCCAAACCAGCGGCACACCGGCGCCCATCAGCCGCTTCTGGCGGTGTTGCCGTTCGAGAATCTCGGGGAGGCTGAGGATGAGTACTTCGCGGACGGCGTCACCGATGCGGTGACCATGCAGTTGGCGAAGTCGCGGCGGCTGGGCGTGATCTCGCGAACCAGCGCCATGCAGTATCGAAAAACGGCCAAGGGAGTTCGGGAAATCGGCGAAGAGCTGGGAGTCGATTATGCCGTGACCGGGGCCGTGAACTGGGATAGGGGGACCAGCCCGGGTCGCCTGCGCATCAGCGCGGCGCTGATTCGCGTCTCGGATGACACCCATCTCTGGGCCGATAGCTATGAGCGGCCGCTCGAGCATGTGTTTGAACTGCAGACGGAAATCGCCGAACGGGTGGCGACGGCACTGCATGCGGCGGTTCGGATTCCGGGGGAGGAATCAGTTCAGAGCTCGGCGGTTAACCTGGAGGCATACGACTTCTACCTGCGAGGGAACCAGTACTTCAATCGGAGCTGGGACCAGGGGGATATCGAGTACGCACTCCGGATGTACGCGCGGGCGACCGAACTCGACTCGAGCTTTGCGCCGGCGTTCGCGATGTTGTGCCGGGCGGAAGAGAGCATGTACTGGGAGTATTTCGACCGATCGGAGGCGCGGAAGCAGCGTGCGCGGCGGGCCGTCGAGCGAGCTCTGCAATTGGAGCCGGAATCGGTAGACGGGCACCTTGCGCTCGGGTACTACTTCTACCATTGTGAGCTGCAGTATGACAGCGCCTTGGCTATCTTCAACCAGGGGCTGATTCTTCAGCCGGACCATGTGGAATTGCTCAACGCGGTGGGGGCGGTCGAACGGCGACAGGGGAGACTGGCAATCGCGGCGCGGAGCTTCCAGAAGGCGCTGCAATATGACCCAAGATCGTACCTGAAGGCATTCGATGTGGCTCTGACCTTTGCGATGATGCGCCGGTTCGGCGAGGCAGAGCGATACCTGGAACGAACCACGGCGCTGGCCCCCGACTGGCCGCTGCCGTATGTGGTAAGCGCGTGGCTCGCCGTGCTGCGAAACGGGGATACTGATGCTGCGCGCAGGGTGTTGGCTCAGGCGCCGCCCGAGGTCGACCTGGCGCGGTCCCCCTATTATTGGTGGCTGATGCGGGTAGTGGAGCGCGATCCAACCAAAGTTCTGGCGGAAACGAAGATGGGCTCGGATACGGCGGGGTTCTATCTCCATCGGGCGCAGATGTATCGGTTGCTCGGTGATAGCGGGCGTGAAACGATTTTCGCGGACTCCGCTCGTCGGATACTGGAACCGAAAGTGAAGGCGCTGCCGGGGGATGCCAGGTTCAATAGTCAGCTTGGCCTCGCATATGCGGGATTGCGACGGAAAGCAGACGCCCTGGCGTTCGCGGCGAAAGGGGTCGAACTGCTGCCGACCTCGCGGGACGCCTTCGATGCCCTGTTTCTCCTGGTGAATCTGGCGGAGACGCTGGTTATATTTGAGGCCTGCGACGAAGCTGTGGCTCAGCTTGCCATGCTGATGCAGTTGCCGGGGTTCGTCTCAGCTCCCTACCTGCGTCTGGACCCCCTGTGGAGACCACTTCACGGGAACCCCGGATTCGAGAAGCTGGTGGCGGGAGGTGCGTAGTGGCTAACGGCTGATGCCGTAGCGTTCCATCTTGTCTTTGAGACCCTTGCGAGTCAAACCGAGCGCCTCGGCGGTCTGCATGATGTTGCCATCGTGAGCTGTCAGGGCTTCCGTAATCAATGCGATCTCCAGCCGTTCGACCGCCTGCCGAAGTTGCCCCGATTCGGTTTCGGTCGTTTGGCCAGTCGGGCCGACAGCGGCCAGGGCGGGCGAGAGGTCACCGACATCGATAGTCCCTTCGGAACCGCAGACGACGGCCGCTCGCTCCAGCTCATGCTCCAACTGGCGGACGTTTCCGGGCCAGTCATACTTCAGAAACTGCTCGAGCGCCTCGGGCGATATCCTGAGATCTTCGACCCCGAGTTTCACGCGCAGGCGTCTTAGGAAATGGTTGATCAGGAGCGGAATATCCTCAGTCCGCTGTGAGAGCAAGGGTAACTCCAGCGTAAATGTATTCAGACGGTAGAACAGGTCCTCGCGGAATGTACCATTGGCGATCTCATCCCTGAGATTCTTGTTGGTGGCGGAAAGGACGCGGACATCGACATGCTCGGTTTTCTCGGATCCGAGGGGCCGGATTTCGCCGTTTTGAATAACCCGGAGAATTGCGGCCTGGGTCGACGGGGGAGCATCCCCAATCTCATCGAGGAAAATCGTGCCGCCATCGGCTTCCTTAAACAATCCGGAGCGATCGCGATCGGCGCCGGTGAAGGCACCCTTGACGTGGCCGAACAGCTCGGACTCAAGGAGTGACTCGGTGCGAATCCCGCAGTTCTTGATGACGAAGGGGCGGTCTCGTCGCGGCGAGTTGTAATGAATGGCCCGGGCGAGGAGTTCTTTCCCGGTGCCGGTAGCGCCGAGGATAAGCACGGCAGAATCAGTAGCGCTGAAGCGTGAGGCCAGCGCCAGCAACTGCTTCATGGCGGCGGACTTCCCGACCATCTGCTCAAAACCGAAGGTGGCGGTGATCTCGGACTGCAGGCGGACGTTTTCTTCACGGAGTTTCTGTCGCGACAGCTCCAGCAACTCATTCTTGGCGGCAAGCTCTTCCAGCAGACGGGCGTTGGCCAGCAACTGGGCCGACTGGGAGGTGAGGATGCCGACCAACCGGCAGTGATCATCGGTGAACGGTCCCTTGCGAACGCCTCGGACCAGACTGGTCAGGCCGATGATTTCATCGCGGGCCATCATCGGGCAGCAGATGATGGACTTGAACTGGCCGTCATGTGACGACAGGCCGTGAAAGCGTTCATCCCGATCGAGGTCATCGACCTTCAAGAGAATCCGTTTGGACAGAACCCACCCGCACAGCAAGTCGCCGGCTTTGAACGTGTCGGTGTCTTTGGAGGTCGAGGCTCGGACCACCGTGCGCATCGCTTCCCCCTCGGTCAGCGGGGAGACGAGATTGATGATCCCCTGATCGGCGCCGGTGGCTTTCACCAGTTCCCCCAACATCAGATCCATCATGTGATTGAGTTCGCGCATCTGCGAGATGCGGGTGATGAGGGAGTTGATGAGCCGGAGCTCATTCAGAGCGCCTTGCAGACGCGCCGGGTCAACCGGATCGGAAGAATTGTGATCGTGAGCACTCATGGGAAGCCCATCAGAAGATATCAAGTATCCACCGGACGGTCAACAGGAATAGCAGCTATCCATATCGCGAGCCTGGCGGGGCTCCTTGATCTCCGCATAATGCTGTGTCGGACAATGAGTATGGGGATTGTTGACGCGAATTCGCGGCTCCGGCACTCCGGTTGCGATATGGCTGAGCACTCGCACTCGGATGATGATCAGTCACTTCAACACTAGCCGACCCACAGGGTCGAGGAAGGAGAACACGATGAAGTTCAGGATCACCATACTCGGTTTGTTGCTCGCACTGGCGACTCTGGCGACGATCGGGTGTCAGCGGGCGACGGAAGCAATACAGGGAGCGGACCCGCAGGACACGCCTGCGGTAGGGGAATCGAACCAGATCAATCTGGATGCGATTGCCGGGGGACTGGCCGGCAAGGGTGCAGGAAACCCGATAGCGACGCCTCCTCCGGGGCCGCTGACCACGGTGACATTCGGAGCGGCATCGGCGACGTTTTGGCCGTTCACCGGAAACGATTTCAGCAGCCAAGGGCAGGATCCGATCAATCTGATCTTCGTGGGGCAGGCGGATCCGAGGGACATCCGAGCGGCGCTGCTGGCGCTGGACGGAGACCGCACGGCACTGGGATTTCCTGATGCCGGTCCGTTCAATTGCCGTTGGCTCGATGATGTGACCGGTGATATGCAGACGGCCTATGGGGACAGGGAGGGCTGGACCGGTAGCGCAATTCAACTGGCGTGCGGAGCGTATGGCCCGGCGCGGTTTCACCTGCGGCTGTTCCGTCAGGGGGATTGGACACTGGCGAACGTTCATTTCGAAATTCAGGTGCCGGGAACAACCAATCACCAGGTGATCTCGTGGGAGGTGGCCGAGCAGTTCGTCATCGCCGACCTGATGCGAAGCGGCCTGCTGGATCCATCGGCTCCCATGATGCCGACCGATCCCATCAATCCGGCGCCGTTCCGGGAGATCCCGGATATCATCTACAACGGATTGCCCGTCGAGTTGCGGGGGCTGATCGGCGGCCCGTTGGGAAACGTGTCGGCGCCGGTGCCGATCGGCACGGATGGTCGGGCTATGGTACTGAACCTGGCCGGGCGGATTCCGTGGACGCCGGGAATCTGGGTGCAGGACTTCGACATCACGTTCGATCAGGTGATTCCCAAGCCGTTCTGTGCCTCGGGGCCACTGGACTATTTGTACGCCGCTGGACCGGTGCACATGAGGCAGGTGGTGCGGCTAAGTCGAGACGGCAAGTATGTCAGTGGGTTCATCGCCCAGGGGATGCTCAACCTGACGCCGGTGAATCCGTTGAGCGATCCACCCTCGCCGATTGCCGAGACCTATCAGGCGAAGGTGTATGAGACGCACGAGTCGATTCTGACCGACACCTACACGGCGGCCTATAGCTACAAGGTGCAGAAGGAGTTGCCGATCGACGCCCCCGGGCACGGTGGGCTGAAGTCCACTCTCCGTGTAAGCAGCGACGGCCACAATTTGTTCGATTTCGAAACACGCTGTACGCCGGGAGGACCCTCGATGTAGAGGGGGCGGTGCGCGCCCCCGACAGGGCGAAAGTCCGTCGTGGGGCGCGTGCCCAACGAAACGGCCTACGCAATGACATGAAAGAAGGTGGAACTGACATGCGGTACCGAACAAGATTCCTTTTGGTGGCGCTGGTGACGGCGGCCCTGGTACTGCCGATGATCGGATGTACGCTGATCGGATACGGAATTGGCTCCATGGCGGACGCCAAGAAACCGCTCAAAAAAGAAGTGCCCGGCTGGGGCTGGCGCGAAATCAAGCATGGCGAGCAACTGACGGTGATTCGGATGAACGGCCTGGTGGACTCGGGGCGATTCGTGACGCTGCAGGAGCAGGAACGATCGGAGTATGCCGCTCGCTTTACCGAGCACGCTGAATCAATCCCCGGGTTCCCATTCCCGGGGGACACGATCACGATCAAATCTCTCAAAGGGGACTCGATGACGGGAATGCTGGTTGGATACGACCAGCGGTACGGCTACGACCCCAGTGTCCCGGCCGGCAAGCGGGCCGCCGGAGAGAGCGGACCTACCTACCTGTCGGGTGTGGTAGTGTTTCAGTCGGAGAATGTCGAGAAGCCGCGTCGTATCGACTGCCGGTTGATCGCCGAGGTGCGGCGAACCGATGGTCAGGCGGCAAGCGGTGATTCACTCATGCATGCAATATCGGGCCGGAGGCTGCCGTGCCTTTCCTCGCTGATTGTCCAAAAGACAGCCGCTACCGTGACGATTCCGGTCGACGAGATCGAGCAACTCTGGGCGAAGAACCATCCGCGCGGAAAGACCACGGGTTTGGTGATCGGGCTAACAATTGACGCGGCCCTGATCACGATGGCGATCATTGTCGCAAGCATGGACTTCAGTATGGGAGGCTGGAGCAGCAGCAGCGGCGGCGACGGGGCTTACTCCTGTCCGTTCGTGTATGCGTATGACGGAGAAACCTACCATCGGCAGGCGGAGGTGTTCGGTGGGGCGATCTTCAAAGGGGCGCAGCGAACCGACTGGGTGACGCTGGACTCGCTCCGCTCGGTCGACGGCGTCTGCCGGCTGCGAATCACCAACGAATTGGACGAAACGCAGTATGTCGATGAGTTGTCGCTGTTGGCGGTTGACCACCCGGTGGGCACCACGGTAGTGCCCTCGTTTGACGGCAGGCTGCACGTCCTCGGGAGTCCCGTAGTGCCACACAGCGCCAAGTCCGATAACGGGGCGAACCAGCTTGACGCCCTCCGGGAAACCGACGGTCGGATGTGGATCAGCAACCCGTTCGGCCGGGACGCGTCGCAGCCGCGTCAGGTTCGCGACGGTCTGGAGTTGAGCTTTCCGCTCGATTCGGGAGCGCGCTCGGCGACGCTGGTAGTTCGCGGCAGGAACACACGCTGGTCGGCGGAGATGTTGGCCGAGGTGCTCCGTCTGCAGGGAGACTCGCTCGCTTCCTGGTACCGGATGCTGAACGATTCCAACCGGGAGCGGGAGCGACTGGCCCGCGCAATGATACGCGAGGGGATGTTGATCGTGAAAGTCTGGACGGACGGCACCTGGCGCGATGCCGGCATGATTTGGGATGTGGGGCCGGCGGTGGCGCGCGATGTCGCGGTGACGATTGGAATCACTCCGGGGGACGAATCGACCCTCAGGGTCCGGCTGGAGTCAACGGCCGGGTTCTGGATGATCGACCGCGCGACGGTCTACTACGACGATCGGGCACCCGCAAGCGTGACGAAGCTCACGGCGTTTCGCGCCTCCGACGAGGCGGGAGGGGACCGCCGAGCGGAACTGCGTGCCACCGATGGCGACTATTATACCATGCCGGACACGAGCAACCGGTCGGACGTCGAGTTCCGAGTGCCGGTGGCGAAGCCCGGGTTGAAGCGGTCCTATGTCGTCTGTTGCAATGGCTACTATACGATCCATGTCCAGGGACACGGAGCGCCTGACCCGCAGTTGATGGCGAGACTGCTCGACGAGCCGGGAGCGTACGGTCGCTACACGCTCGAGCTGCTTGACCGCAAGGTCCGAGAGGCAATGGTGTCGCGAGACACAGGTGTCAATAGATAGAAGTTAGTTGCGTTGCTGCCGGGACTCTGCCGGGCTGGGTATTGGGGGAAGAGGCGGCAAGGACCCCGGCAGCGATTAAGATGTGGGGCTGACAATGAAGCGACAAGTAGTCATTACAGGGATCGGGGCGATCACGGCATGCGGGATCGGACATGAGGCGCTCTGGCGCGACGTGTATGGAGGGCGATCAGCCGTTGGGTATTGGCCCGAAGGGGAGGCGGCCGGACTGTCGGTGAGACTGGGGGCTCAGGTGCGGGACTTTGATCCCTCCCAGTTCGCGGCGCGCAATCTGGTTCGGCGGCTGGACCGGTCCGCCCAGTTTGCACTGGCGGCAGCGACATTGGCACTGGCGGATGCCCGGTTCTCGCCGGAGCAGGGGGGGCGGGAGCGCGCCGGCGTATGTGACGGCAGTTCGCTCGGCTCCCTTGGTCTGCTGGTGACCCAGATGCGGAGGTCGCTGGCGGGAGACCGGCTGACCCATGGTCCATCATTGTTAGTGTGCGGCATGTCGGGGAATTCATCGGGGGCGATAGCGATGCAATTCGGGTTTCGGGGACCGGCGGTGACGGTCTCCCACGGCAGCGTGTCCTCCACAAGTGCGATTGGGCTCGGAATCCGCGCTATCGAACGGGGGGAGCTGGACGTTGTGATGGCCGGTGGGACCGAGGCGCCCTTCTACCCCGACATCGTTCGACCGTTTGGTGCGGCCGGTGTGCTGTCGCGGAATGCCGGCCAACCCGAACAAGCGTGTCGGCCATACTCTTTGGACCGGGACGGATTCGTTCTCGGCGAGGGGGCAGTCTACTTGGTTCTTGAGGAACATCACCATGCGTTGGTGCGCGGGGCGGATGTTTACTGCGGTCTGGCGGGTTTCGCCGAGACCTGCGATGCGTTTCATCCGACGTCGCCGGACCCGCAAGGGAGTATGTTGGCGGAAGCGATTACCCGCTCACTGGTGGATGCCGATCTGTCCGCCCCCGTGATCGGCTATGCCAATCTGCACGGGACCGGTACGACGGTCAATGATCCGGCTGAGTGTCGGGCCGTGCGTCATGCGTTCGGGGAGTCGGCCAACGGGTTAATCTGCGGTTCGACCAAGCCGGTAACCGGCCACCTGCTCGGTGCCTGTGGGGCCCTGGAAGCGGCGGTCGTGGCCATGGCGTTGCGGTATCAGAAGATCCCGCCCTCCCTGAACAGCTGCCCGCGTGACCCGGAGTGCGACCTCCCCTGCGCCGGCCCGATCGGTGTGGCTTCGACTTTGGAGGCCGCAATTTCGGTCAACAGCTCCTTTGGCGGGCGAAACGCCAGTCTGGCATTTCGTCGCGAAACCGGTACTTCGAGGCACCGATAAGGCTGATCTCCAGAGTACCTTTTGTTGTTGAACTGCTCTGACCCTTTTCATTATACTCCGACGCCGACACGGGAAGGGGCCGGGACTGTCGGGAATAACAAGCGAGTGGATTCAGACAACAGATGGTACAATGTGAGACAGGAGGTTCAATGAAATACCTGGTGATGTTCGTGATGCTGGCCTGCCTGATGATGGCGTGTGGCGGTTCCAAGCAGGTGACCCGGCTGGAGCCGGAAACGGTAACCGATCTGAGCGGCAACTGGAACGACACGGATTCCAAGTTGGTGGCGAAGGAGATGACCGGCGATGCGCTGGCTCGACCGTGGCTAACCGATTTCGTGGCGAAAGCCGGACGGATGCCGGTGGTGACGATGGGGACGATCCGCAATCTGTCCAATGAGCATATTGACACTGAGGTTTTCACCAAGGACTTCGAACGGGAACTGCTGAACTCCGGCAAGGTGAAGTTCGTGGCCTCCAAGGAAGAGCGGGGCGAGGTGCGGGAAGAGCGGATGGACCAGGCGGAATCGGCTTCGCGCGAGACCATGAAGAAACTGCGTGAAGAGACAGGTGCCGATTTCCTGTTGTCCGGGTCGGTGAAGTCGGTTTTGGACCAGGAAGGGAAGACGAGGGCGATATTCTACCAGACCGATTTTCAGCTCATCGACATTGAGTCCAATGAAAAGGTCTGGATCGGCAGCAAGGAGATCAAGAAAGGAATTTCGCAGGGCAGCCGGAAGTGGTAGCTGTCGGTATGTCGCGGATTCTTCGCCTGACCGCGGTCGCTGGTGCGGCCGCGGCGCTGTTGTTCAATCTGTCCGGGTGCGGCTCGATGGCCACCCGCAAGGGGTTCTACACGCCCATAACGGCCGAGGTGCGGGCGGGTCGGTATCAGACTGCTTTGAGCGGTCTGGAGGCGGCACGCAGCGACGGCAAGTTCGCCGAGAAGGACCGCCTGCTGTACTATCTCGATGCCGGCATGCTGTATCACTATGCCGGGGCGTGGGATTCGAGTATCGCGCGGCTTCATGAGGCGGAGCGTGCGGCCGACGAGTTGTTCACCAAGAGCGTCTCGCGGGCGGCGGCCTCGCTGCTCTTGAACGACAACGTGCTTGAATACGCGGGGGAAGACTACGAGGTTCTTTACGCCAATCTCATCAAGGCGCTGGATTTCCTTCGCACGGAGAAATACGACGACGCGTTTGTCGAGGTGCGCCGCGCCAACGACAAGCTCCAGCTCCTGGAGCAGAAGTACGGTGATATGGCGGCCCGCTATCAACGCGCCGACAGTGCCGACAGCGCCTCGAACGGTCTGACCTACGAGGCAAAGAAGGTGCGATTCAACAATGATGCGTTCGCCCGCTACTTGAGCATGCAGACGTACGCGGCCAACGGCAAACTGGATGACGCACGAATCGATCATGCGGCGTTGCTCGACGCGTTTCGCACGCAGCCGGAGGTGTATCCCTTTCCGGTGCCGGACGTGAAATACACCGTCAAGGAAGGCACGCTCCTGAGCGTGGTGGCGATGGCGGGGCTTTGTCCGACGAAAGAGGCGCTGAGTCTCCGTTTGCGGACCGACAAGGATCTCGACCTGGTGCAGATTCTGTATGATGGACCGGACAGCGCTGATGTCGAGTACGGACACCTGCCGGCTCGCATTTCGGAAGACTATTATTTCAAGTTCTCAATCCCGGTATTGATAGCGCGTCCCTCGCCGGTCAGTACGGTGCGGGTGCTGGCGAACGGCAAGGCGCTGGGGGAACTCCAGTTGCTCGAGGATGTTTCGCTCGTGGCCAAGGAGACGTTCGAGGCGAAGAAGGCAATTATCTACGTGAAGACGATCGCTCGCGCCCTGGCCAAGGGGTTGGCCACCCACAAGCTGAAGAAGAAAGCTGATACGGGAGGGTTCGGCGGGTGGCTCAAGAAGGCGGCGATCGATGTGGGCTCGGATCTCATCGAAAACGCCGACCTTCGATCGGCGCAGTATCTTCCGGGGCGCGTCTATGTCGGGGACTTCGCCGTCCCGCCGGGCCAGTACGATTTGGTGGTGCAGTACCTTGGGGGCGGCGGGGAGCTGCTGGTCGAAAGGTCACTGCCCGCATCCGAAGTACGGTCGGGGCACCTCAATCTGTTCAGCACGAACTGGCCGAACTGACGATCCGGCCAATTTGTGCCTCCCCAATTTGTGATTGACCGACTTGCCGAGGTGCCGTTATGTATGGCCGTGACTAATTCTGAAACAGGAGAAAATCAATGAGTAAGTGGTGGTTGGTGCTGTTGTTTGGGCTGGCGCCGATATTGGTCACCGCCGGTGATTCGATTCCGCCAGACTCCCTTACCCTGATGCCTTCGGCAGGCGTTCCGAACCAGATGAAGCAGGTGGCGTTTATGGAAGGGACCTGGGATTGCGTATCGCAGATGAACATGGGGGACAGCGCCCACTGGTTCGAAACCAAGGGGGTGGCACACAACAGCTTTGTGGCCGGTGGGTCGACCCTGCAGACACTCTACGAAAGCGAGGTCATGGGGGAACCGTTTGTCGGCATCGGGCTCCTGTGTTTTAGTCGGCAGACGAGCAAGTGGCAGCAGTGCTGGGTGGACAACAACGGCGCATACCTCTCGGTGTATGAGGGGACGTTCGCGGATGGGAAATTCGTGTTCGAGGGCGAGGATTATGAAAACGGCAGGAGAATCCGTTCCCGCCAAACCATGGCGAATCTGACACCGACCAGTTACGACTGGCAGATGGAAGTGTCCCCGGACGGCGGCAGGACGTTTATGGTGCTCCTCAAGGCCACGTATACCAAGCGGGCCAAGTAAAGGCGGATATCACGTTGACATTGTGGACGCAATTTGTGCATATTAGGCGGCGATACGAGCGATTTCATCACTAACCATAGCAGGTCCCGCCGAGCGCTCGGCGAGGAAAGAAAAGAGGAGAATGCAATGAAGCGGACAGCAATATTGGCAGCACTGGTGCTCTGTGGCGCCCTGGCCGTCTGGGCGGCCGATCCGGCTCAGACGGAAGCACCGGCGGGAATGCCGCCGATGGGGGCGCCGGCCGAAATGAAGCAGGCGGCGAACCTGGTCGGCGAGTTCACCGTGGCCATGAAGTACAACATGGGGGATACGACCCAGTGGATGGAGTCATCGGGTACGTTGTCGAACGTATTGATCCTGGACGGGGGTGCGATTGAAGGCGTGTTCAGCAGCACCTTCATGGGCATGCCGATGAACGGCAAAGGGATCACCTGCTACCACCGCGATAAGAAGAAGTGGCAGATGACCTGGGTCGACAATATGGGAGCGGCGCTGAGCTTCTACGAAGGGGACTTCAAGGATGGCAAACTGGTAGTCCAGGGTGAGGATATGATGCAGGGTCAGACCTACCTGACGCGCATTACGTACTCCAACATCACGCCGGAGAAACACGACTGGACGCTGGAGATGTCGATGGACGGCGGCAAGACCTTCCTGCCCGGCGTTCGGGCGGTGTATACCCGGAAGAAATAACCCGGCGGGCATCGCGATGGTTGTGAGCGGGACGGAGCGAGTCGCTTCATCCCGCTTCTGTTTTTTCGGTCGGTCACCGGCAACATTGCGGCTCAGCGGGTCGTAATGAACCATAGTACGGGCCAAGTCACCAACGAAGGGAGCCGATCTCCGAATGCTTGAAATCAGTCACGTCAGTAAACAATACCGCAAGGATGTCTGGGGACTGCGCGATTTCACTCTGTCGCTTGGGCCGGGTGTGCTGGGACTCCTGGGGCCCAACGGAGCGGGGAAGTCCACCCTCATGCGCATTCTGGCGACGATCGCCCGGCCGACGGAGGGAGAAGTGCGATGGAAGGGGGAACTGGTGGCCGATCGGGCCAATAACCTTCGAAGCGTGCTGGGGTACTTGCCGCAGGATTTTGGCGTGTATCCGCAGCTGTCGGCGGTGGAGTTTCTGCAGTTTCTGGCGGCGGCGAAGGGGCTACATCACCGGGAAGCGCGGCAGCGAATCGACGCCTTGCTGAGCCTGGTGAATCTCTCCGATTCGGGGAGCCGCCCGGTGGGCGGGTTCTCGGGCGGGATGAAACAGCGAGTGGGGATTGCGGCAGCGCTCCTGAATGATCCCGAGTTGCTGATTGTCGATGAGCCGACGGCCGGGCTCGATCCGGAGGAGCGGGTGCGGTTTCGTAACCTGCTGGCGGATCTCTCCGGCGAACGGTTGATCATTCTGTCGTCACATATCGTATCGGATGTGGAGGCGGCGGCCACCGCTATCGCCATCATCAATGCCGGCCGACTGGTGGCGCACGGCTCGCCCGAATGGCTCCTGCAGACCGTGGAGGGCAAGGTGTGGGAGTGCGTGGTGCCGAGCAGTGCCCTGATGGAGAGGCGCAAAGGGTGGCTGATCTCCAACAGCACGCGCCGCAGCGACGGTGTTCGACTCCGGGTGGTGGCGGAGCAGTCGCCCGATGCGGCGGCGACTCCGGCGATACCGAATCTTGAGGATGCCTATCTGTATCAGCTCGCCGGAAGTCGGGAAGCGAAAGTCTCGTGAGGGGGATCGTACGCTTCTACTGGCTGGTGGCCGGGGATCTTCGAGACCGTACCCGCCGCTTCAGTTTCCTGATTACCCTGCTCCTGACGTTGTACTGCGGGTATTTGTTCGTTCCGGCGCCCGACGCGGCCTACACCACGTTCGAGCTGGGCAAATATCGGGGACTCTATAATTCGGCATGGATCGGCACCATGATGGGCCTGATGGTGTCGACTTTCGTCACGCTGATCGGATTCTATCTGGTCAAGAATGCGGTGGAGCGGGACCGCCGCACAGGCGTGGACCAGTTGCTGGCCGCCACGCCGCTTTCGCGGTTCGCCAATCTGGCGAGCAAGGGGGTGGCCAATCTGGCGATCCTGTCAATAATCGGGCTGTCGCTGGTCATAACCGGAATTATCATGCAAATCATTCGCGGCGAGGAGAGCACGATACAGGTGTGGCAGTATCTTGCGCCCTTTCTGTTTCTGGCGCTGCCGGCGTTGGCCGTGACCGCCGCCCTGGCCGTGCTGTTCGAGGTCGTTCCGGGGTTGCGCGGCGCATGGGGGAATGTGGCGTACTTCTTCCTCTTCACCCTGGTGATGAGCATGCAAATAGTCTCGGCTGAGGGTCCGAACCGCATGCTCGAGAGCAGAGTCAATGATCTAACGGGGATGACCTATGCGTATTCATCGCTGCAGAAGGTGGTTGGTTCGCAATTCGGCGATTACCGTGGCGAGCTGAATTTCGGCATCAACTTTCGTGAGCAGCGTGCCACTGAGAGATTTGTCTGGACCGGTATCGACTGGAGTGCCGGAAAGGTATTGGGTCGCTACCTTTGGTTCGGAATTGCGGCGGGTTTGATTGCGTTGGCCTCAACGATCTACCGCCTCAGGGAAGGGCGCACTTCTATGGCGAAGGTGCCTGAGGCAGCCGAAGCGGTACCAACCCTTCGAGCGGCGGAGCCATCCAGGGCGCGGGCGAGTGCGCTGCCGGCCATCTCTCGTCGTCAGACGAGTGCCTTTGGCTGGGGCACGCTGATCATAGGCGAACTGCGGCTGGCGATGCGAAGTATCGGCTGGTGGTGGTATCTGATTGCTCTGGCGCTCGTGGTTCTGGAGATGGTAGTGCCGATGAATGCGGTGCGTCTGTGGATTGTGCCATTGGCGGCAGTCTGGCCGGTTTCGCTGTTGTCGGCGCTCGGAGCGAGGGACCGGTTATTCGGGACGGAGCAGCTATTGTTGTCCACGCCGCATCCCGTGAGTCGTCGGTTACCGGCGCTCTGGCTGACCGGTCTTCTGGCTATTCTGGGCGTCACGCTGGGATACGCTGTTCGAACTCTGGTGGCGGGTGACGTTGCTGCGGTGGCCGCCTGGCTGATCGGTGGCGGATTCGTGTCGGCGCTGGCGCTGGCGGCCGGCCTTTGGAGCGGGTCGAGTCGGCTGTTCGAGCTGCTCTACACGCTCTGGTGGTATATCGGGTTGATGAACCATGTGCCGGGATTCGATTTCACGGGGGCAACTCCCGGCGGTCCTCTCGCGCCGCTTGCCTACCTTGGCGCTGCGGTACTGCTGATGGCGCTGGCCGCAGTCGGGCAATGGCGCCGACTCCGGCAGTAGCTTATCGGGCTTTCAGGGCGTTCACGATGCGGAGGCGTGAAGCCCGCACGGCGGGCAGGAAGCCGCCGAGGATGCCCATGCAGACCGAGAAGATGATGGCCGATACGGCGATGCCGGGCGACATCCGGAAAGAGAACGCCAGCTCCGCAAACGTATCGAAATTGGTGGTGGAGACCTCCACCAACTGAAGCAGGAAGGCCAGGGCGACACCCACCAGGCCGCCGACGATGGCGATGAAGAGCGATTCAAACAAAAACGCACCGAGTATGGAACCTCGAGAGAAACCGAGCGCCCGCAGGGTGCCGATCTCGCCGGTTCGGTTGGCCACCCCCGCATACATGGTTATCATGGCACCGACGATGGCTCCCAGAGAGAAGATCACGGAAATGGCAACGCCGAGAATGTTGATGAAGGTGCTGAAGGTCGCCGACTGCAGGCGGTAGTATTCCTTCTCCGGCATTACATCGACCGTGAGACGCGAATCGTTCTCGAGTCTGGTCTCGATTTCCTCAATCGATTGGGCGGGAGTGATGGCGAAGGTCAGCGACGAAAACACGGGACGCTCGAAGGCCGCCATGAACTGGTCGATGTCGCCCCAGAGCTCCGATTCGAATCCCGAGCCGGCTCCTTCGAACAGGCCGACGATGGTCCAATCGCGGCCGCCGAAGCGCACGGTTTCACCCAAGCCACAACCCTGGAATGTCTCGGCCACTTTCCGGCCGGCGATAATCTCCGAGGTGCCGGGTCGAAACATCTGCCCGTCGACCAGCTTCACCGCCGGTCGAATCTTAAGGGAGCCGGAGCTGATGCCTCGGACCGGGACATTCGAGGGCTCACCGCTGGCGCGCTTTGGCTGGGTGATGAGAATCAGAATCTCGTTGGCGAAGATGGGACTGCCGTCGGCAGCCCGCGCCACGCCGGGATCCGCCTTGATGACATCGGCCTGAGCCCGACTGATGATCGAGACCAATTCGGTGTTGGCGGCTTTGCGGATGACGATGGCATTGGTCTCCGATCCGGTGGCCACCAGGGTCTGTTCCAAACCATTGGAGAGCATAAGCACCGCACAGAAGACAAAGACGACCAACGCTATGCCGACCAGGGTCAGGCTGGAGGTGAGCTTGCGGGCGAAGCTGTTCTTGTATGAGTAGCTGAGCAATTTCGTCATGGCGGTTACCTCAATCGATCACCCGAAGACCATCAACAATCGAAGTGCGCAGGGCTTTGGCGGTCGGGAAGATCGCGGCCACTACACCCACGACGAGGGCCGATCCACCGGCCAGGATAAAGGTGAGGGCCGGGAGCGGAAAGGCGCCGAAGTAGGCCGACAGGGCGACTTTCATCAGACCGACGATAGGGAAGGTCAGCGCGATGCCAAGGGTACCCCCAAGCACGGCAATGAAAAGGGACTCGCCCAGAATCAGGCCGACGATATGGAAGGAGCGGAATCCCAGCGTTTTCAACACGGCGTACTCGCCGATTCGCTCCCGGGCAGTCATGGCCATGGTGTTGGCCAAAACGAGCAGGATGATGCCAATGACCATCACGGAAATGATCTGCATGCCGGCGATTATGGAACCGGACATGGCAATGAAGCTGAGAGCGAAGGCCTCTTCGGTCTGGGTCTTGGTCTCGGCTGCCGAGTTCTTGAACAGGGCGTCGATCTCCTCGGAAATGGCTGCGGCGCGCGAAGGATCGTCGATCTGGACGACAAACCACCCGACCTGCCCGGCGCGGCCGGGCGCTTCCTGCCGCATGCGCTCGTCGATATAGGCGTAATGGAACATCCACGACCCCTCATCGGTGTTGTCCCGCGCACCGGTGTAGATACCGCGAATCACGAAATCCCAGTCCCCGGGATAGATGTCGCCGACAATGCGGACGGCGTCCCCGACTTTCCAGCCGAAGCGGTCGGCCAGCTTGCGGCCGATGATGACGGCGTTCCGCTCGCGCAGGAACGCTTCTTTCTGATCGGCCGGGATAATCCACTCGGGGTACATCTTCATGTACGGCTCGGCCTCGATGGCGAATTTGGGGAAGAAGTTCTTGGCGTCGACATACACACCGCCGAACCACTGGGCGTGGGCGACGGTCTTGACGCCCGGCACGGCGGCGATCCTGCTCTGGTACGAGATCGGCAGGGTGAAGATGATCGATACGTTGTTGTTGGTGACCAGACGATCGGGCGAGGAGGCCTCGGCCTGGCTGTACCAGGCCTCGATGGCCGTGCGGATGACCGAGAACGCCATGACGGCAATCGCCATACCGAGAATGGTCAGAAGGGTCCGCAGCGTATGGCGCCCGGCGTTGCGCAATGTTAGTTTGAGAAATCTCACCGAGAGCCGTTTCCGTTGACCAGTTCACCCTTATCGAGACGGCGAATCACGTGCGCCTTGTCGGCAGCGCGCGGATCGTGCGTCACCATGATGATCGTCTTACCGAACTCCTTGTTGAGGCGACTCATCAACTCCATGATGTCTTCGGCTGATTGCTTGTCCAGATCGCCGGTCGGCTCGTCGGCCAGAATGACGTTGGGGTCGGTCACCAAAGCGCGGGCGATGGCGACACGCTGCTCCTGGCCGCCGGAAAGCTGATTGGGGTAATGGCGCATGCGGTCGGCGAGGCCGACGACGGAGAGGGCAGTTTCGACCTGGCGTTTGCGTTCGGCTTTGTTCATGCGGGTGAGCAGAAGTGGCAACTCGACGTTTTCGAATGCGTTGAGGACCGGGATCAGGTTGTAGAACTGAAAAATGAAACCGATGTTGCGGTGCCGCCAGCGCGCCATCTGGGCGTCATCGAGCTGGGAGACATCGCTGCCCGAGACGAGAATGCGACCGCGCGAGGCGCGATCGATCCCGGCCAGCAGATTCAGAAGCGTGGTCTTGCCCGATCCGGAGGGGCCCATGAGGGCGAGGAACTCTCCTTCGGGAATGGTAAACGAGATGTTGCGGAGAACAGGGATCTCCAAACTGTCCCGCCAGTATGACTTGTAGACGCCTTCGACTTCAACCAATAACTGTGCCATGTTCAACAATATCCAATCTCACTTGGCGATTTCGACTTTTTGACCGGTCGCCAGTTTGCCGGGAGGGGAGAGGACGACTATTGTTCCTTGCGATACTCCCTCAAGGATTTCCACCAGCTTGCCCAATTCACGACCGGTCCTGACCGGGACGGCCGTAACATACTCACCTTCTACGCGAAACACGACGGTCTGGTCGTTGCGCGTCGTCAGCGCGTCCTTCAACACCGACAGCATAGGAGTCTGCTGGCGGTCCAGACCGGAACCGTCGAGAAAGAAATTGACTCTGGCGGACATTTCCGGCAGCACCCTGCCGTCGATCTGGTCGAACGAGACTTTCGTCAATACGGTCGCGCGGGCGCGATCGGCCGTCGGGACGATCTTCTTGACCCGGGCCGAATAGCGGACGGTCGGATAGGCATCCAGGACGATCTCGCACGGCTGTCCGACCACGACCTTATTGATGTTGGCCTCGGCGACATCGGCCTCGACTTCGAGCGAGGTCATATCGGCCAGCGTGACGACCGAACCCTTGGAGGACGAGGAAGAGGCGAATGGGGCGACGATCTCGCCGACTTCGGCGTTCTTGGTCAGAACCGTGCCCGAGAACGGCGCGCGAATGAAGGTGTTTTCCAGATTCACGTCGGCGACCTTAACGGCGGCGCGGGCCCCTTCGAAAGAAGCAAGGGCGTTTTTGTAGCGCGCCTCGGCATCCTCAATCGTCGCGTTCGTAATGGCGCCGGATTTGAGGAGCTCGGCGGCGCGTCGATAGGCGCGGCCGCTGTTGAGCGTGTCGACCTCGGCCTGCGCCAGCGTCGCCCGTGCCTGGTCGAGGGCCGCCTTGATATCGGCGTTGTCCAGGGAGGCGATGACCTGTCCGGCGGCGACCGTGTCCCCTTCCTCGAATCCCAGGAACGCCAGCCGACCGGTCCCTTTCGAGGCCACTTCCGCTTTACGCTGGGCCACGACATAGCCGGTGGCGACCAGCGTGGCGGCGGCATCGGAACCGGAGGTCATGGTGACGGTCGTGGTCTTGAGTTTCATGGCCGGCGCGACGCTTTTGCGAACGGCAAAAAACGATACGACCAGCACTACGATGAGCGCGGCCCACACCACGTATTTCCAGGTTTTGCTCTTCGGACGATCATCGTCGAAGCGCTTGCTGTGATCTATGCGGAGCGAAGAGAGATCAGGTTTCGGTTTCGATTCTTCCATGTTGTGCCCAGTTCAATGTCCCAGATGTTCCTCCCTATAACGAACGATGATCGGGGAGGTTTCGCAAGAATTTCTTGATGTGCCGAAAAGAAAGTGATGCCGCAAATTCACCAGATGCCGAGCAGGTCTTTGGCCAGGTCGGAACACATCTCTTTGGGATCCCAGGGCGGATCCCAGACCAGGATAACCTCCACCTTGGTTACGCCCTCGAGCTGCTCAACTTCGCGATGCACCATGGAGAGCAGCATCTCGCCGTACGGGCAGGCGGGTGTGGTGAGCGTCATTTTCACCGTGACGACGCCCTCGTCCGATACGGCAACGTCGTACACCAATCCCAGGTCGATGACGCCGATGCGTATCTCGGGGTCATGAACGGGCCGGATGGCGTCGATGACTTGTTCTTTCGTAGGTACCGTCATGGGCAGATGTCCGTTACTGCGGTTCTTCCGTGCTGGCTTCGGCGGTTCGATCGCCTTGACCGGCTTCGTATTGCTTGAGCCCTTCGACCAGCGTCACCCAGGCGAGGAGCGCGCACTTGACGCGCACCGGGAACTGCCGAACCCCCTGCAGGGCGTCGATGTCGCCGATATCCGAGGGCAACTCCACGTCCTCTCCCTTGAGCATTTTGCGGACCGACTCGGCGATCCGCTTGACATCGTCGAAGGAACGTCCCTTGACCACCTCGGCCAACATCGATCCGGAAGCAACCGAGATAGCGCAGCCGCGGCAGTTGACGTGGACATCTTTGAGCACGCCGTGATCCATCTCAACTTCCATGGAGATTTCGTCGCCGCATGAAGGATTGTGGCCATTGGAAGTAATATCCGCATGGTCCACGGGTTTCTTGCCGCGCGGAGACCGGTAGTGGTCGAGAATGATCTCGCGATACATGTCGTCGAGGGAGTGACTCATACGCCAAAGTACTTTCTCATGGCCACGAGCGCCTCACAGAGAGCATCGACATCGGTTTCGTCATTATAGACGTACAGCGAGGCGCGGGCGGTGGCGACTTTGCCCATCGTCCGCATGAGCGGCTGGGCGCAATGGTGACCCGCACGAATGGCAATCCCCCGGGAATCGAGGAACGTGCTGATATCGTGGGGATGAATGGTCGGATCGGTGAAGGAAATGGCGCCACCGCGACCGGCGGCTTCCTGCGGTCCCTGGATTTCGATGCCGGGGATGCGGGTAAGCTGCTCGATGGCGTATTTGGTGAGCGTCATTTCGTGATGGCGCACCTTGTCCATGCCGAGCGATTCGAGATAGGAAAGGGCTGCATCGAAGGCCACGACGCCGCCGATATTGGGCGTTCCGGCCTCGAATTTCCAGGGAAGATCGTTAAACGTGATCTTTTCGAAGCTGACCTCGCGGATCATCTCGCCACCGAAGCCAAAGGGGGGCATGGCCTGGAGGATATCGCGCTTGCCATAGAGGACACCGACGCCGGTCGGGCCCATCATTTTATGGGCAGAAAAGACGTAGAAGTCGACGCCCAGATCTCTAACGTTGACCGGCATGTGGGGGGCCGCCTGGGCGCCGTCGCCGAGGACCGCGACTCCGGCGCGGTGCGCACGTTCCGTGATTTCTTTCAGCGGTGTTATGGTGCCGAGGACGTTGGAGGCATGGGTAACCGCCAGCAGCCGAGTGCGTGTGGTCAGGAGATCGTCCAGATCGCTCAGATCGAGATGCCCGCAGACGGTAATCGGGAGCCGCTTGATCACCGCCTTCTTGCGTTGGGCCAGTTGCACCCATGGTACAAAATTGGCGTGGTGCTCCATTTCGCTGACGATGATTTCGTCACCTTCGCGAATATTGGCCTCGCCCCAGGTGTAGGCCACCAGGTTGATCGATTCGGTGGTTCCTTTGGTCAGGATCACCTCTTCGGTCGAAACGTCACCGATGAACCGGGCCACATGCGAGCGGGTCTGTTCGAATGCCTCAGTAGCCTGTTCGGCCAGGGTGTGCAGGCCACGATGGATGTTGGCGTTGAGCTTGCGGTAATACGTCGAAAGCGCGTCGATCACGACATCCGGCTTCTGAGCCGTCGCAGCGCTATCGAGGTATACCAGCCGGTTGCCGTGAATCCGCTCGCGGAGGATCGGGAAATCGGCCTTGATGGCTTCGATATCAAGGCCGGCCGGAGCGGTGCCGGTGGGCGCGGGTCGGCTGTTGGTGTCTGGCATCATACTACCCGGGTAACGTAAGAGGTTTCTTCCGATTCAGTCAAGCCGAACGAACACATCTTGGCCTTCAACTTTGACTTCGTAGGTCTCAATCGGCGCCACAGCCGGAGGGGCGGTGACGGTCCCGGTGCGCAGATCGAAACGGGCGCCGTGGCGCGTGCACATGATTTCATGCCCCCGGAGCCGGCCGCCCGAGAAGGGGGCGGAGTCGTGGCTGCATTCGTCGGCCAGTGCGAACACCCCTTCGTCCGTGCGGGCAAGGACGAACCGCGCGCAGTCGATTTCGAAGGAGCGAATACTGCCCACCGGCAGTTCGTCGAGGGTGGTCACTTTCACGAATCCGGCCATGGTTTACAGATTCTCCAGTCGCTGGGTGACGAAGTCGCCGATTCGCTCGCGCAAATCCTCGGGCACCAGCCGGAAGGTGGACGCCACGAATCCGGAAATGACCATGCGTATGGCTTCCGGCAGATGGATACCGCGGCTCTGCAGATAGAAGAGCTGCATGGGGTCGATCGGTCCCACCGTCGCGCCGTGCGTGCACATCACCTCTTCATTCAGAATCTCAAGCTCGGGGATGGACTCGGCCCGTGTCCCGGCGTTGAGCAGAAGGTTGCGATTGACCTGATACGCCTCGCAAACTTCGGCATTGTGGTCGATGCGGATCAAGCCGGTGTAGGCCGACGTGGAGCGATCGCGCAGCACCACCTTGAAGTCAATATTGGATTTCGTCCGGCCGGAAGCATGATGATGCAGCGTGTGGTTGTCGAACTGCTGTCGCTCGGAGCCGAACAGGAGGCCGTACATGTTGCTCTCGGCCCCCGCGCCATTAAGCACGACGCCGAAGTTCTGCTTGCTCACCTGGGCGCCGAATACCAGCGCCACCGTCAGCATGGAGGCGCCCTGATCGGCCCGACCCCGATGGGTCAGATAGGAGTGCATGGCCGAGGTATGCCGCTGCAGCGAGACGTAGCGCGTCCGGCTGTCCGGGAGGCCGAAAATCTCCACGGCGCTGTTGGCATGGCTGATCCCGGAGGCGCGATCGGTCGAGCCGCCGCCGTACTCATCGATTAACGTGAGTTCGGCGTTCTTGCCGACCACCACGAGCAGACGCGGGAACTGGACGGAGTGCTCCTTGCCGGCCTCGCGCAGCAGATGGATCGGATGCTCGAGGGAACGGTTGTCCGGCACATGAACGAACAAGCCATCGTTCCACAAGGCGCCGTTCATGGCCTCGAACTTGCCGGTCTGCTCGTTGATGAGCTGGTAGAGGTAGGGTTCGACCAGCGCCGGGTGCTTTTCGACCGCTTCCGAGAGCGGCATCAGGAGGACGCCCAGCTTCTCGAGTTGGTCGCGCCCGTGGATGGTGATCGTCCGCCCGCCCAAGTCGGTGGCAAGGGCAGCTATGTGCCCCTCCTGCAGGTGTTTCAGTTCCAGCCGTTCGACGGCGTCGTAGTTTTCGCCGAACGAGGTGTCGCTGGCCTGGGTGCGCTCGAAAAGGAACATGGTCGGATCCGTGTAGCGCCACAGGTGCAGGCCGCGCGGGGGGAGAGGCGTATCATTGAACAGGGTCCGGGAGGCGGCGCGGCGCTGCTGCAGCCAGACCGGGCCGCGGGCGAGCTCGGCAGAAATATCTGGGATCTTGTAGTCGGTTGTTGTCATGGTTAGCCTACCGATCCTTCCATCTCAAGCTGGATCAGCCGGTTCAACTCCACCGCGTATTCGAGCGGCAGTTCCTTGGTGAACGGTTCCATGAAGCCGTTGACGATCAAGAGGCGGGCTTCATCTTCGGTGAGGCCGCGGCTGGTCAGATAGAACAGCTGCTCTTCCGCCACCTTGGAAACCCGGGCTTCGTGCTCCACGCGGACCTGGTCGGCATCGACCTCCATGGTCGGATAGGTGTCGCTGCGGGCATCCTTGCCGATCAGGAGGGCATCGCACTCCACCGAGACTTTGGCGTTGACGGCGTTCTTGTGGATCTTCACCAGCCCGCGATACGAGGCGCGGCCGTTGTCCTTCGAGATCGACTTGGAGGTGATCCGCGACGATGTGTTCGGTGCGGCGTGGATCATCTTGGCGCCGGCGTCCTGATGCTGGTCGATCCCGGCAAACGCGACCGAGAGGACCTCGCCGCGCGCGCCTTCACCGACCAGCTGGATGCAGGGATATTTCATGGTCAGGCGGGAGCCGAGGTTGCCATCGACCCATTCCACCGTCGCGTTTTTGTGTGCGGTCGCCCGTTTGGTGACGAGATTGTAGATGTTGCGCGCCCAGTTCTGGATCGTCGTGTACCGAATATAGGACCCCTCGAGCGCAATCAACTCCACGACCGCCGAATGCAGCGAGTCGGTGGAGTACACCGGCGCCGTGCATCCCTCGATATAATGCACGCGGGAGCCTTTGTCGGCGATGATCAGGGTGCGTTCGAACTGTCCCATGTTTTCGGCATTGATCCGGAAGTAAGCCTGCAGCGGGACTTTCACGTCGACACCCGGCGGTACATAGATAAATGACCCGCCCGACCAGACGGCCGTATTGAGGGCTGCAAACTTGTTGTCGGTGGACGGGATCACGGAGCCGAAGAACTTCTCGACCACTTCGGGATGTTCGCGCAGGCCGGTGTCCATGTCGGAAAACAGGACGCCGAGTTTCGTGAGGTCCTCGCGCATGGAGTGGTACACCACTTCCGATTCGTACTGCGCGGAAACGCCCCCCAGGAAGGTCTTTTCGGCTTCGGGAATGCCGAGGCGGTCGAAGGTCTTCTTGATGTACTCAGGAACGTCATCCCAGCTTTGCTTCTGGTTGTCGATCGGCTTCATGTAGTAGAAGATGTTGCTGTAGTCGATCTCGGTCAGCAGTTTGGTATTGGCCCACTTGGGCATCGGGCGCGACTCATAGATGTCAAGCGCCTCGTGGCGACGATCGGCCATCCAGCGCGGCTCGTTTTTCATCTTGGAGATCATCTCGACCACTTCGTGGCTCAGGCCGCGCGCCCCTTTGTGGAAGTAGTCGACCGGATCATGGAAGCCATACTTGGCCGCGTAGTCCGAGTTCAGACTGGAAAGCTCGTGTTTCTGCTGGTCAATGGAGTCTGACATGCTCACACACCTGCTTTCTGCTCGGCCTCGACCCAGTCGTAGCCGATCTCCTCGAGCTTGACGGCCAGTTCCGGTCCGCCGGACTTGACGAACTTGCCGGCCATCATGACATGCACGTAGTCGGGGCGGATGTAATTGAGCAGCCGCTGGTAGTGCGTCACCAGCAGCAGGCCGGTGTTCTTGGAATGGAAGCGGTTGATCCCCTCGGCGACCGTTTTGAGGGCGTCGATATCGAGACCGGAGTCGGTTTCATCGAGGATCGCCATTTTCGGATTCAGCACGGCCATCTGGAGGATTTCGATACGTTTCTTTTCGCCGCCGGAGAAGCCGTCGTTCAGGTACCGGGTGGCGAACACTTCATCGATCCCCAGCGCCGCCATCTGCGCCTTGAACAGCTTACGGAAGTCGGACATGTCCGCATCCTTGCCGCGATGCGCCTGGAGCGCCGTGCGCATGAAATTCGCTACCGTCACGCCGGGAATGGCGAGCGGATACTGGAAGGCGAGGAACAGGCCGGCGCGGGAGCGCTCATCGGCGCCCATATCGATGATGGAGCGCCCTTCGATCAGCGCCTCGCCCTTGGTGATCGTATAGTTGGGGTGGCCCATCAGGGCGTTGGAGAGGGACGACTTGCCGGAGCCGTTCTTCCCCATGATGGCGTGAATTTCGCCGTGGTTGATATCCAGTGAGATGCCCGAGACAACTTCCTTGCCTTCCACCTCGACATGAATATCGCGAAACGAAAAAAGTGGCTGTGTGACTGTCATATACGCAATGCCTTTATTCCCTCACGGTTGTTCATTGGCTATTCGAGAGGAACGCGACCTTCAATGCGTTCCAGTTCTTTCTCCAGCGCCGAGTGGGCGATGAAGACACGCGGGACTTCGCGCTGTTCGGCCCGCTGCTTCTCCCGGTCCACCAGATCGGCCAGGGTCTGCTGGGTGAGCACGGTCTGCAGGTATCCGGCGATGCCGCCGAGGACATCCTGAACCGAGCAGTTATCGACATGGATGCACTCATGCAGCTGACCGGAATGCTTTTGGCAGTGCTGCGGGTCGATAAGCGGTCCGCCCAGCGAGGTCAGGACTTCGTAGAGGTTGATCTGGGAGGCGTCGCGAGCGATGGTGAACCCGCCGCCGCGGCCCCGCTCGGCCATGACCAGACCGGCGCGGCGAAGTATTGCCAGGAGCTTGGAAGCATACGGAACGGAGAGTCCTTCCAACTCGGCAATCTCGGATATGGAGAGTTGACCGCCCGGTCCTTTGCGGGCCAGCGCCAGGAGGCACCGGAGCCCGTACTCTTCAACGGCTGAAATTCTCATGTTCTCACTTCGCTAATCTATTTAGTCTTCTTTACTTCGAGCCAATATAGCAAATCTTTACCGATCTGTAAACTATGTTTGTAACGATTTCCAGAAATCTTTGGTTCCGCCAGCCAAGCGGGAGTTCGTGACTTTTTCCTAAACTTCTTGTTGCGGCGGGGTATCGAATGCCAGATCATCAAAACGGCGATTATAGCTTATGGATCAACAGGTTAAGGCGGTCGAGCGAGCTTGGAATTACACGATATCGTAGCACTGGCGTTCGCCTTGGCCTTTGATGCTTTTGCCGTGGCTGTCGCCGTTGGGATAAAACTGGGGAATATCGACCGCTGGACTATCTTCCGTCTTTCCTGGCACTTTGGCTTCGCTCAATTCGGTATGCCGCTGCTGGGGTGGTATGCCGGCGAATATATCAACCGTCTGGTCGGATCTCTGGGCAACTGGATCGCCGGAGCGGTATTACTGGTAATTGGTGTGCGACTAATCTGGGAGCAGCTCAATCCGGAAGAGCGGCACTGGAAGGGGGATCCTACGCGGGGCGCCAGCCTGATCGTACTGATGTTGGCGACCTCTATTGATGCTCTGGCGGCGGGGTTGTCGCTGGCGTTTATCGGCGTGCAGATTCTGAATCCGGCGCTCGTCATCGGCGTGGTAGCGGCCGGCATGACGGTAGTGGGGCTCGCTTTCGGTCGCCTGGTGGGGCTCAAATTCTCGCGCACGGCCGGGGTGATCGGCGGCCTGATTCTGATCGGGTTGGCGGTGAAAGCGGTGCTGTAGTCTCGCTGGTCTATCGCGCCCGCTGGGGATCGGGAAAGTCACGATACAATGCCGTCTTGAGGTCGGTCACCGCCGAATAAACAGCGCGGTGGGCATCCTCAATATCACCCGAACGGACAGCAACCTGACTGAAGGCGGCATCGAGTTGTTCCAAATCGTTGGTCTCGATCACAATGTGAAAGTCCCCCAGGTCGGCCGGGCCGAAGCCGAATTTCCGACGGGTTGTCCGAAATCCTACGATCAGGCCCTTGGCTTTTAGTAGGCCAAGATACCGATCAAGCGCCTCACAGAACGCCAGGTCCTTATGGCCATCTCTGAGATTACACCATACGTGGTAGTAGTTCATACACCTCCGGTGGATGCGGGTAAGTTGTATCCTGGTCGGCAAGGTGCACGCATGGACCTAAAAAGTCCACAACATTTGTGACTGGGGTGCTTTGCACGGGACCGGGAGCCTGGCGATACCGTCCTCGCCGTGAGGTGCTGATGTTTTGTCCGCCATGAGGTTACCGGGGCAGATTCCCCTTGCCGCGACCGGCGATCTTTTGTACCTTTTTTGTGAAAAACTTCACACGAGGAGCCCGTCCGGGGGCAGAAGCGAACATGGTAATGTCTTGTAATAGAGTGACTCCCTTATGAGAGAATTATTGTCTGGCAACGAGGCGGTCGCCCGAGGGGCGTTTGAGGCCGGCGTGAAGCTGGCGGCATCGTATCCCGGGACACCGTCCACCGAGATTCTGGAAACACTCGCCGAGAAGTTTCCCTCCATTTATTCACAGTGGTCTCCCAACGAAAAAGTGGCCTTCGAGGTGGGGATCGGCGCCTCGCTGGGCGGCGGCCGGGCCCTGGTGACCATGAAGCACGTGGGACTCAATGTCGCGGCCGATCCGTTCATGACGTTCGCCTATACCGGTGTCAATGGCGGGTTCGTGATCGTCTCCTGCGACGATCCCGAAATGCACAGTTCGCAGAACGAGCAGGATAACCGGTATTTCGCGAAGTTCGGCCAGATACCGTTCCTGGAGCCCTCGGACAGTCAGGAAGCGAAGGATATGCTCATCACCGCGTACGAGATGTCGGAGCTGTTCGACACCCCGGTCATGCTCCGTATGGTGACGCGCATTTCGCACTCCAAAGGGATCGTCGAGTTGGGGGAGACCACGCACGGTCCGGACAAGCGCTTTGTCAAAGACCCGGCCAAGTATGTGATGATCCCCTCCAACGCCCGCAAGCGGCACGTGGTGGTGACAGAGCGGCTGGAGAAAATGGGGCGGTTTGCCGAAGAGACGCGCTACAATTCCATCGAGAGCAACGGCTCGCGCATCGGCATTATCACGGGCGGGGTGTCGTACCAGTACGCCAAGGAAGTCGCGCCGAAATTCGACTATCTGAAACTCGGCATGGGGTTCCCGCTTCCGATGAAGAAAATCGCCGAGTTCATCAAGAGTCACGACCGGGTGTTCGTGATCGAGGAACTCGAGCCCTTTTATGAAGAGCAGATCAAGGCGGCCGGCCTAGCTATTGAAGGAAAGAAATACTTCGGCCGGTTGGGCGAATTGTCCCCGTACCGGGTGGGACTGGGGCTGAAAGAGGCGGGAGTGATCGATAAAGTCGAGGCGCCCGCCATTGCCCCGCAGGAGATGTTTCCTCGTCCCCCGGTGCTGTGTCCCGGCTGCCCGCATCGCGGCGCTTTCATGGCGCTCAAGAAGCTCGGCGTGGCGGTGACCGGGGACATCGGCTGCTATACGCTGGGGGTGATGGAACCGCTCAACGCGCTCGACTCCTGCATCTGCATGGGGGCCTCGATCGGCAACGCGATCGGGATGGAGAAAGTGAAAGGCTCCGAGAAGGGAACGGTGGCGGTCATCGGCGACTCGACCTTCGTGCACTCCGGCATCACCGGTCTGCTGGACGCCGTCTGGAACAGAAGCAACGTCACGGTCATGATCCTGGACAATCGGGCGACCGCCATGACGGGCGGACAGCAACACCCGGCCACCGGCCAGACGCTTATGGGAGATCCCTCGCCGCGGCTTGACCTCAAGAATCTCTGTCACGCGCTGGGCGTACCCAGCGTGCGGGAGCTGGATGCGTACAACTATGACGCCGCGCTGCAGATGATTTCCGAGGAGATTCAGCGGCCGGGGCCCTCGGTGATCATCACGTCGCGCCCGTGCGTGCTGATGCCGGTGCGGATCATGGATGAGCCATACGTGGTGGATTCGGAGTTGTGCACGGCGTGCAGCGCCTGCTTCCGGATTTCCTGTCCGGCCATCGCGGCCTCGACCGAGACCAACAAGCACGGTCATCCCAAGGCGGTCATCGATGAGACCCTGTGCACCGGGTGCACGCTTTGTTCGCAGGTCTGTCCGCCCGAGGCGATCATCCTCAAGAGCCAGTACGTGAAGGCGTAGGTGTGACATGAATGACGAGAAATACAATATTCTGATCGTTGGAGTGGGGGGACAGGGGGTGTTGCTGGCTTCGGAGATACTGTCCGAAGCGGCCATGAACGCCGGGTTCGATGTCAAGAAGTCGGAGGTCCACGGGATGTCCCAGCGGGGGGGCGTGGTAAGCTCACACGTGCGAATCGCCTCGAAGGTGTACTCGCCGACCATTCAGGAGGGACAGGCGGATATCCTGGTGTCGTTCGAGCAGGCGGAGGGGCTGCGCGCGGTGAGCTTGCTCAAGAAAGACGGCATCGGCATCATCTCGCGTACGACGCTGATCCCGGCTATCGTGACATCCTCGAAGAAATACACCTATCCGACCGATGCGATCGGCGAGATGCGGAAGAAGATCGACCGCGTCATCGGTGTCGATGCGGACAAGATGGCGGGAGCGCTGGGGAATCCTCGTCTGGTCAACACAATCATGCTGGGGACGCTCTCCAACTACATGAGTTTCGAGCTTGATTTGTGGATCAACACGATCAGGTTGAAAGTCAAGCCGAAGCTGGTGGACATCAACATCACGGCCTTCAAGCAGGGGCGCGAGATCACGTTGAGCACGGCCCGGGCGTAGGTGCGCAATGGGGATGTTGCTGCTGATTGTCAACCCGGGCTCTACGTCCACCAAGGTGGGGCTGTTCGACGGCACCACCAAGATCTCGGAAGAAGTGGTACGACACGATCCGAAGGATCTGGCGAAATTCGACAATGCGGCCGAGCAGTTCGAGCTGCGGATGCAGGCGATCGATCGTTGGCTCGGCACGCTGAATCTCGAGCCCGGCTCGCTGGCCGGGATAGTGGGACGCGGTGCGCCGACCCGGCCGCTGGAAGGGGGAGCGTACGGCATTTCCGAGGCGCTGCTGGCCGATCTTCGAAGCATGAAGTACTCCAATCACGCCTCGAACCTCGGGCCGATAATCGCCCGCCACCTGGGTGAGCGATATGGTGTGCCCTCACTGATCTCCGATCCGATCACGACCGATAATTTCACCGACCTGGCGCGCATCAGCGGGATACCCGAGATTGAGCGGAAGTGCCGCGTCCACGCGCTCAATGTCAAGGAAGTCTGCCGTCGCGAGGCGCAGAACATCGGGAAGAAGCTCGAGGAGGTCAACTACGTCTGCGCCCACATGGGGGGCGGCATTTCGGTGGCTGCGCTCGAGCAAGGGAGAATTGTCGATGTTAACGATGCGCTCCTCGGCATGGGACCGTTTTCGCCGGATCGGGCCGGGGCGCTGCCGATCGGCGCACTGGTGAAGCTCTGTTTTTCCGGGAAGTACACCGAGAAGCAGCTTGCGGACAAACTCTCCAAGCAGTCCGGCCTGGTGGCGTATATCGGGCAAGCGGACCTTCGTGAAGTCGAGAAGATGATCGACCATGGCGATGCCAAAGCGCTGCTCTATTTCAACGCCATGGCGTACCAGATAGCGAAGGAGATCGGGATCGCCGCCACGGTGCTGAAAGGTAAATACGAAGCAATCGTGCTGACCGGCGGTATGGCGCACTCGGTACGGCTGGTGACGGAGATCAGCAAGTACGTGTCATTCCTCGGGCGAATCATCGCGGTGCCGGGGGAGTTCGAGATGGAGGCGCTGGCGGCGGCCGGGGTCCGGGTGCTGACCGGACAGGAGCAACTGAAGACTTACTAAACGGGAGGCGGATCGGTGCTCGGGGTTGATCGCTTCGACAAGCCATCTACACCGGCGCTGCCTTCGTGGTGGTGGCGGGCGCTAATGGCGACCGGTGTGGTGAGCGCGTTGGCGACGCTGGGGTGTCCGACCCTGATCGAGTTTCATCCCCAGGATGAGAACGATCAGCTCGTGATGTTCCATCGATACATCGTGTATTTGAGTGGCTATAACTACGATCGTGATGAGACGTTTTGTGAGGTGTATTTTACGGAACCGATTTCCACAAAAGCGCGGCTCGATTCAATACCGATCTTTACGATGGACAGCATTTGCTTTGCCGGAGACTGTTTGGACTCAAACCTGTGTCATGTCCCAGTTAGCTTATGGGACGATCCAGCCGCATGCCGAGAGGAGTGGCACTTTTTAACCCACGATCTGGGGTATTGGAGTTTCGAAAACAAACTCATTCCGGGGCAATTCAGAATTCGGCACACTGCTCTGCTGCCGTCGGCCTGCAGGCTATCTACTGTAAACATGACGTTGCACGCCCACCTTACCGACCGGATGAGCGGGAAAGTTATCGCGTCTGAAACCAAGACGGCGTCAATGAAGATCCGGCACACGTTACAGCTCATCCAATGAGAAGCTGGAGTGCATAGGAGCCGCGTATGAAAATGCAACCCATTCATTCATCCGATCAGTTGATCGAGCGCGCGACCGTCATTGCCCGCGAGGGACGGAAGAAACGCGTGGTGGTGGCGGCGGCGCAGGATGTCGATGTGATCGATGCCATGTCGCAGGCGGAGGCTGACGGTTTTCTCCACGGAACGTTGGTCGGGGATGTCGATCAGATTCGGAAAGTGGCTCAGGAGCACGGTCTCAGTGTCGATCGTCTGGAGTTGATCGACAAGAAGGAGGTCAATGCGGCGGCGCATGCAGCCGTAGCGATTGCCTCCGAGGGGGGCGCCGATGCCATCATGAAGGGATTCTTGCCCACCTCGGCGCTGCTCAAGGTAGTGCTCGACAAGCAATATGGTCTGCGCGGGAAGAACACCCTGTCACACTGCGCCGTGCTCGATATTCCGGGATATCACAAACTGCTGAATTTTACCGATGGCGGTATGGTAGTGAAGCCGGATTTGGAGCAGAAGTTCCAAATCCTGGAGAACGCCGTCATGGTGGCGCGGGCGCTGGGGCTCTCACCGGTGAAGGTGGCGCTGTCGGCGGCCACGGACCGCCTGTCCGAGCGGATGCCACACACGCTCTCGGATATGGACAACATTCTGCCGATGTCGCTCGAGCGGATCAGGGATATCGTCATTCAGGGACCGCTCTCGTTCGATCTGGCGACTTCCCGGAAGGCGGTGGAGGACCAGAAAGCGAGCGGGCCGGTGGTCGGAGATGCGGACATCTATCTGGTGGACAGCATCGAGGAGGGGAATATCGTCGCCAAGGCGCTGATTCAGTTCGCCCAGGCGGTGTTCGCGGGAGTGATCATGGGGGCACGGGTGCCGGTGTCGCTGGTGTCACGCACCGATACGGTCAAGAACAAGAAAACCTCGTTGGCGCTGGCCTGTCTGATCGCCGACTACTACACTCAGCACCAGGTGTGGCAGGGAGGTGGGAAATGAACCTGCCGGAGATGTACTTGCCGGAGATTCGCTCGTTCGATCAGATCATAACCCGGGCGCGCGACAAGGTCGCCCGAACTCGAAAAGTTCGCGCCGCTCTCATTGCGCCGACCGATCCGGCGATGCTCGAGGCCTGCGATCGTGCGGCCGCTAAAGGTCTTATCGAGCCGGTCGTGATCGGTGATGCCGCCGCCTGGCAGGCGACCTATACGGATTCGAAACTGACCTTCAAGCCGACCGCGGTTCTCGATATCCCTGATCCCGTGAAGGCGCTGCTGACCGCATCCGAGATGGCCGTACGAGCGGAAATAGATTTGCTTATCAAAGGAAGAATCGTCACCGCCGATATGCTGAGCGTCCTGTTCCGAAAAGACACCCAGTTCGCCACCAAAGGAAAGATGATCTCTCATGTTGCCGTCCTGAAGCCGGAACGGTACAGGAAGCTCCTGATGTTGACCGACAGCGGGGTCGTGGTCCAGCCGGATCTCCAGACCAAGCTGGCGCTAATCGGAAATCTGGCGTCTGTGGCCAAGGGAATCGGCATCCCGAGTCCGCGTGTGGCCGTGCTGGCGGCGGTGGAAGTTGTGTATCCCCAAATGGTCGTCACCATGGAAGCGGCGGTCATTTCCAAGATGGCCGAGCGGGGACAGATCAAAGATGTGATCGTGGATGGCCCGCTGTCGTTCGATTGCGCGGTTGACATGTTTGCGGCGCACTCGAAAGGGGTGAAGGTGTCGCCGGTGGCGGGACAGGCGGATGCGTTGCTTGCCCCCAATATCGAAACCGCCAACGGCATCTACAAAGGGATGGCGTTGTACGGTTCCTGCGAGATGGGGGGACTGATCGTGGGCGGGCGAATCCCGATCGCGCTCGGCTCGCGCAGCGACAGCGTCGCCAGCAAGTTCAATTCGATCATACTCGGCGTCCTGATGGCGCCCTGAGCGGCGCCATCATATCTTCAGGAAACCGTGGCGGGCGAAGTTCGTGAACACGGGACTTCCCGCGAAATAGTGACCCAGTTCCCGCAGGTTGACATCGAGCAGGTTGTCCTGCGGTACGATGATGCGCTCCAGGTGACCATCGATCACCGCGCGAAAATCCTCGATCATCTCGCCGGCATCGGCGGACAGTTCAAAGATTGGGGTCGGGAAGTCGCTGCCGTACAGCAGAAGCTCCTGAGGGAGCGTCCGCACCTGATTGAAATAGCTTTTGCGAAACGGCGTGGCGAGAGCGGAAATGTCGGCCAGGCATTTCCCGCGGTACGCATTCTGGGCGGTGCGCTGCAGGTAGCCGGCCACCTGATCCGCCTCCGAGTGCTCGAATAACCGCCCCAGCGTGCTTCCGAAGAAATAGGGGAGGCCGCAATGTGCGAAGATAATCACCGCACCGGCCTGCAGGCCTCTTTCCAGATTGGCGCGAATCCGCCGCTCGTCGCGCCGATGCCAGCGCTTCCCGAAACGGAGCAGGTTGACGAGACTGTCCCACGAACTCCAGTGAAGATAATCGTACGATGAGGTCCGCGGATCGGTGGAAGGGATGGCGTACTCGGGGCCGCAGTGGAGCAGCAAGGGGAGAGGGCTTCCCTCGGGGCCGGCCGCGGCCAGGAACTCCAGAGCGGCGGCGACTCGTCGGTCCTCAAGGTCGATCTGCTGCGCCGACGGGAGCCATTTCAGAAGAACCGCGCCCTGGTCCACATACTTGGCGACCCGTTCCCGGAAGGCGGGATCATACGGGTGAACGGACGCACCCAGCAGGATGCGACCGTTGGAGGCGTTGCTCAGATCGATGACATAGTCGTTGTCTACCCAGAGGTGCGATCTTGCCTCGGCGCGACGACCGTCGGGGGTGTAGACCGGATCGAGCGCCAGGCCGACTACGTAATCCACGCTGCTCTCCGCTACCACTTCGAGTGTCTTCCGGCGCAGGACTTCATCGCACACGTTGTCCTCGGGGATACGGCCATACACAAGGAAAGTCTTATAGACCAGGCTGGAGCGATATTCCGCGGACATGCGGCCCCACTGAGGCCAGCGATCCCCCACCAAGCCGACATGGACGTGCATATCGACGACGGGAAATTCAGCGTTCGGCACTATCCACCTCCTACAATATGATCGGTGCTTGCAGACACTCTCCGAGCGCGCCGCTCACCAGCGCGACGCGGGGATCGGTGATCGACACATCGGTGGCCGGCTTTTCTCCGAACAAGACCGCCAGGTCCCGGAGGTAAACCGGTGTGACTCGGATGTCGCTGGGGGACGAGGAACGATCGACATCCACCATCAGCATGCTCAGGAAGTCCTCGGTATCATCATCCACCATCGAGTCCCGGTCAATGAGAGCGATAGCCTTTCCGAGGAGGTTCTTCTGAAGCTGCTGGAGACGGCGAACCCGCCGCATGCCACGGCAATAGGCCTCCCATTCCTCTGCCTTGGGATATCTCTCGGCACAAGGGAACTCATTTCCCGGGAATGTCGTGGAGTTGAGATAGGCACCGCCGCGGCCGGACATGATGTAGTGCGGCGGGTCGGACAGATTCCCGAGTCCGTGGACCGTTCGAAGGTAATCCGCAAACACCGATGGGTCGTACTGCTGGTAGTTATGAGTGTGGGCGGTGATGATGAGCCGGACGCAGGAGAAAGAGCCCAACAGGCGATGCAACTGGTTCAGATAGACACCGGACTTGTTCTGACTGTTCACGAGCTGGGGAATATGGAACAACACCATGACTTTCTGGCCGGCCGTCTGGGCCAACCGGAGCCGCTGAGCCAGCCAGGCCAACTGCTCATCATCGGTGGGCTCCTGACGCTTCCAGACCTGCCACCAGGAATGGTGACCATCGAGGTTGGCGTTGCGGGCGGAGTCGACGCCGAGCAAGACCAGGTCGCCCGAGGTTCCCATGTCCTGAAGTTCCCAATACGTACCGGGTTGCGGGACAAGTCTCAAGCCATACTTGTACCAGTCGGTGGCTCGGGTTTCCGTGCAGAACACCTCAAAGAACTCTCGCCCCTTGCCGTCGGAGTAGTATTCGTGGTTTCCCGGGACGGCCCAAATGGGGATATCGAGATCGCGATACGGCTCGAAGAATCCAGCCAGATAATCATCGGTGTCCCGATTTGCCCCCGAGCGGCCGGCCGGGTATGCGACATCGCCGTTGATCACCATGAAGTCGGGCTCCAGTGCCCGGATGAGTGGAAGGAGTGAGTACTGGGAGCGATCTCCTTCGCCGGTATCCCCGAGGATGAGAAAGCGAAACGAGCTACGGAGACCGTCGGTCAACGAAGCAAAGGGAGCCGAGCGGCTGCCGAGCCCATTAGGGTCACGAAATCTCCCCGGAATGAGTTCGTAGGGGAAGGCCCGTCGCCACTCGACCGAGAAGTCGGCCACCATCCTCTGATTGCGGGCCGCCCAGAGATTGCGGGGGTTGATCCAATAGCCATACCCTCGATCCGAGGCGAAGCTCGGGAAAATCACGTGTTCGATGGTTTTGGGTTTAGCGTCCGGCATCGGCGTCGTCCTTCCCGACCGAGGCGGTCCTGATCTGGCGGCGGCGTGACTGCTGGAAGTACAGGACCGACTTGACGATGTCGTTCCAGAACGGCGCGCCAAATGACACCAGGATAGCCGTGATGAGGCAACCGAACAGGTAGGCCGGTGAGGCGAGTTTCTCGGCGAGGCCAGCGAGGTATTCGCGAATCGGATTGTGTCGTGAGGTGAGGGATTTGGCGATCAGCGACTTCGGGAGCCCGGAGGCGCCGGCGGTGGTATCGGCGTGCGCTTCCCGGATAATCTTGCCAAGCGGCATCAGCATGCTGTCGGTCAGTATGCGCATTCGCTTCATGTCCTCCACGGTTGTGTCGGCGGCGAGTGCCGCCCGTCGCTCTTCGATCGCCACCAGTTTTTCGGCCAGGGCGACTGTTTCCTCGGGACTGCGCGACAGCGATTGCTGGTACAGAGTCTGGATGGGGGTGCCGACCGCCAGGGCGACAATCAGCCCGATGGTGAAGCTCTGCCGGAGATTTCGCCGGCCGTTGGCATATTCCATCTGCCGTTCGATCAGTGGGAACATCCGTTCAGCGCGCGTTACCTGCTGAAGGAAGCGTTCCCGAAAGGCGGATTCGAGGCGCGTGAAGTCAACCGAATCGCTGACACCGAGCCGACCGATGCGGTCGCTGAGCGGTTCCAGCGAGTGGCCGTTTTCGCACAGACATTCGGCGATCTGGCGGCCAATCCAGTATCCGGGTGTCCCTTTTCGCACCGCTCCCAACTGGGTAAGCAGGGCCGACCACGAACCGGAGAAAGGACTCGACTTGGAGAGCTGTCGCTCTTTTTGAATTTCGGCGTACACCCGCTGCACCCAGGGCGGGGCCAGGCGCGTGAGGGCGGAAGCGAGCTCCTCTTTCTCCAGCGGAAGGAGCCGTCCGGCGGGCCGCCGCCGCGAGAATTGGAGAGCGCCGCGGACCCGCAGATCGGCAAATTCTGGCGCTCCCCAGAGCCGTCCGATTGATGGGCCGAGGGCGTCCGCCAGCACCTCGCGATACAAGACGGTTTTGCTGTTGCGGAGGTACTTGTAGAGCTCCTGCAGGATCTGGACGAGGATGGAGAGCGCCAGTATTCCGGCCGCCATCCCCAGCAGGCAGGTAACAAATGTCGACGATAAGACCATATAGGCTCCTCCTTCCTGAACACGCCTATACACGGCACTGCCGCCGCAAACGGTGTCGATATCGCTGCGAATCTGTCTCTGAAACCCCGTGGAGCCACGGGCTCCATGTTGATGCTGCCACAGCATGGCGGCTGCGGCGGCCGTTGTCAAGTTCTTTCTTGGGCTCCGCTAGCCTTGTGATCCCAGGGGAGGACGGGGAAACAAACCTTGACGAAGTCATCCGGGGCTGCTATCCTGTTGTACCAAACCGAATTTGCGGGAGAATGAGAGCAGTGATTTACGGAGTAATCATGGCAGGCGGCAAGGGAGAGCGCTTCTGGCCTCTTTCGCGAGCCGAGCGGCCCAAGCAGTTCCTTCAGCTCACCTCCGAGCGTACAATGCTTGCGGAGACGATCGAACGAGTGCGCCCTCTGATACCGTCGGAGCGCATTCGGATCGTGACGGGTGATTCGATGTCCCAGCATATCCGGCGGTCGATGCCGGAAATGACCGATCAGCACATTCTGACCGAGCCTGTTGGCCGCAACACTTGTTTGGCGATCGGACTGGCGGCCGTTCACCTCATGCACGAAGATCCGCACGCCGTGATGGTCGTGCTGTCGGCCGACCATCTCATTCGACCCGCCGAGAAGCTGCTGCGTATCTTGGAAGACGGCTGTGCCATCGCGGCCAAGGACGAGCGACTGATTACGATCGGTGTCGTGCCGACCCGCCCCGAAACCGCCTACGGCTATATCAAAGTCGGGGAATTGCATCGGTATGAAGGGGAGAGCATGGTGCATGAGGTATCGCTGTTTGCCGAAAAGCCCCGTCTGACACTGGCCCAGGAGTATTACTACAGCCGTCAATACCTGTGGAACAGCGGCATGTTCATCTGGTCCGCCGCCACCATACTCAAGGCCATCGCTTCCTGTCGGCCAGACATCCACCAGCAGTTGCAGGAATATGCAACGACGATCGGGACGCCCGGCGAGGCGGCAAGGCGGGCTGCGCTTTACGAAAAGACCGAGGGCATCTCCATAGACTATGCGGTGCTGGAGAAAGCCCGCAACGTGCTGGTAATCAAGGCGGACATGGTGTGGGACGATGTGGGGAGTTGGAACGCACTGGAGCGCTACAAGGAGCGCACGTCCGACAACAACGTACTGGTGGGCCCGGTTGAGGTAATGGATACCTACGAAACTACCGTCTACAATGACGCCGAGGGCCTGATTGCCTGTATTGGGGTGGCCGATCTGGTGGTGGTGCGATCATCCAACATCACGTTGGTGGCCCACAAGACGAAAGTGAACCAGGTCAAGGAACTGCTGGCTCGGTTCAGTCGCGATGAAAAGCTCAAAAAGTACCTGTAAGCTCGCCCGTTGTCTGACCGTCGTGTGCCTGCTGGCCGCTGGTTGCATGCGCCCGCAGGCCCCGCCGCAAGAACAGGCGAACCTCCCGGAGGCGGTGTCCCAGGTACCCGTCTATGACCCGCTCGGCTTGCCGCAGGACACGGTTAATATACCGGCCCAGCTCTCGGGAGCAGAGAGCACGTCCGAGGCCGTACCCGGAAGACCGGTGACAATGGACACAACCCAATACCAGATATACCGGGTGCAGCTCCAGACGTATGAAGCCTATGGTGACGGGCGACGGGGACTGCAAGTGGCGGAGGAGATCTTCGATCAGCCGGCCATGCTCGACTACGATGTGCCGTATTTCAAGCTGAAGGTAGGGGAGTTCAAGACCCGTTCGGCGGCGGAGGCGTACGCCCAGAAGGCGCGGACTGCCGGGTACCCCAATGCCCTGGTCGTGACTGCCACGGTCGGCATTCAGCAGGCGCCGTCGTTATACGATCGGAACAATGCTCCTTCCGACAGCACCGCGCGCGACAGCATCTCTCGAAAGAGTGGCTGACGTGCTTCTTTTCGACATTGATCCGAACCACCTCGTTCCGGAGATTCTCGGACGCATTGGTGCCGTCCTTAATGCCGGCGGGCTGGTGGTCAGCCCGACGGAAACGAGGTACGGGTTGATCTGTCGCGCGGATATTCCCTCTGCTGTCGACCGGCTGTTTGCGCTAAAGGGGCGGTCGGAAAAGGCCGCCACGGCGCTGTTCGTGAAGGACATTGAAGCGCTGGAACGGCTGGCGGTCCTGACCCCTTCGGGCCGGATACTGGCGGAACGGTTACTTCCGGGTCCGCTTACGCTGGTCCTGAAGGCCAGGGTAACCTGGCAGGCGCCCTTGGTGGTAGATGGGAAGATAGGTATTCGGGTATCGCCGTCTCCGGTTATCCGGGCGATGCTGGACCTGGTTTCGGGCCCGCTGACCGCGACTTCGGCCAATAAATCCGGGTCTCCTACCCGGAGCACGGCCAAAGAGATCGCCGAGGAGCTCGGCGACCAGGCGGACCTCTATTTGGAGGCCGGAATTCTCGATGGTCCGGTCTCAACTGTTGTTGATTGCTCGGCCGGATCGGTACATATTCTCCGGGAAGGCGCCCTGACGGCCGGACAAATCCGCGGCGTTTTAGACGAAGAGATGCAACCGTGAGTGAACCTTATACGATTTTGTTCGTGTGCACCGGAAATACCTGTCGGTCTCCGATGGCGGAGGCCGCCCTGCGGGTGTTGCTGGATAAGGAACGTCCGGGGAAGTTCCGGGTTCAGTCGGCCGGAACGGCCGCGGCGAACGGCTTTCCGGCCACGTTATACGCGCTGGAAGCCGTGAAGATCTGGTCGGGTGATCTGTCCAAGCACCACTCGCAGCCGGTCACTCGTCGCCTCTTGGAGGATGCCGACCTGGTGTTTGGTATGACGGCCGAGCATGTCAAAGAGATCGTCCGACTTCTGCCCGGCGCCAAAGAGAAGACATATTTGTTCAAGAACTTCCCGGATCATCGGCTTACCGGCGAAGGGGTCGAGGACCCGGTCGGCCAGTCGCTGGACCGCTACAACGCCACGTTTCTGGAAATTGGCGAGCACTTAGGCAAGTACTTGCCGGAATTTGTACAACGGATAGATGAAAAAGCAGCGGCAGAGTAAACGCAGAGTACTTCATGTAGCTATTGCGGTCGGTGTTCTTTTGGGCGCTGTGGCGGCCGTGTATCTGGTAACGGCGGGTGTCGGCATGGCCAAAGGGGATTCGACCCAGCCGGCGGATGAAGCCGGCGCCTCCCCGCTGGAACGCCAGGTCACCAATGAAGCGTTCGGAACCGGGGAGAAGTTTTCCTTCGATATCAACTACGGGTTTATCAACGCGGGTTCCGCGACGCTTGAGGTAGCCAAGCTGATCGAGTATCAGGGACGGCCCTGCTTCCAGATCGTATCCAAAGCCCAGTCCAACAGTTTCTTCTCCAGTTTCTACCGGGTCGAGGATCGTGTCGAGTCGATCATCGACGCGGAGGGGTTGTTCACCTGGCGATTCGAAAAGAACCTGCGCGAAGGAAACTACCGCGCCGACCGCCAGTACGCCTTCGATCAGGAGAAGCGGGTCGTCTTCTACGAAAAGGACACCTTGCCCATGGAGCCGTTTGTACAGGATGCCCTCTCGGCCCTGTACTTCGTGCGGACGCAGCCCCTGGAGATCGGCAAATCGCTGTATCTCGACAATTTCGTGGACGGCAAGAAATACAAAATGGAAGTGCGCGTCCTCAAGAAGGAACGGATCAAGGTGGCGGCGGGATCTTTTGACTGCGTCGTGGTTGAGCCGCTGACCCAGTCGGTAGGCGTGTTCAAGAACGAAGGGACCCTGACCGTCTGGCTCACCGATGACCGTCTGCGTATGCCGGTTCTGATGAAGTCCAAGATTCTGGTCGGATCGATATCGGCGGAACTGACGGATTACCGGCTCGGCGAAATCGTGGAGCTGTAGGTCATGGCGAAGCGCCCTGTCAGGTATACCCCGGCCGATCTGCGCAACGTGCATCGCTATCCCATTTCCCGTCGGGCGAACAAGACCCGTGTTCGCTCTTTCGGCAAGCCGGTGGCCGGCACCGCCTCGGCCTCGGCCTTTCTCAACTCGCTGCCCCAGTTCCTCAAAGCGACGGAGTTGAACGAGTTCCTTGCCGCCGTGAAACTGGCCCGCCGACGCAGTCGCCCCTTTCACCTTCTCCTGGGGGCGCACACCATCAAAGTCGGTTTGTCTCCGATCTTCATCGACCTGATGCGCCAGTCGCTGGTGACGGGCTTCTCGTTCAATGGAGCGGGACTTGTTCACGACCTGGAGCTGGCCTTTTTCGGGGGGACCTCGGAAGATGTGCAGGTGGGCCTCAGTGATGGTTCCTTCGGTATGGCCAGGGAGACCGGTGAGCTGTACGCCCGCGTGGCCGAATTGGCTTCCCTGGAGCAGATTGGGCTCGGCGAGGCGGCCGGACGGGTGATCAACGGATTGAGAGCGAAGAATCGCGGTCTATCGGTCTTCGGCGTGGCGGAGGCGCTAAAACTCCCGGCCACGGTTCACGTGGGAATCGGAACCGACATTGTCGCGCAGCATCCGAATTTCGATGCCGCCAAGGTGGGGGAGGCCTCGCACTATGATTTCCGCCTCTTGTGCAGTGTCTGCGCCGCCATTGACAGGGGAGGCGTTGTTGCCAATATTGGGTCGGCGGTGATCCTGCCGGAAGTGTTCCTAAAAGCGCTGACGGTGGCGCGCAATCTCCACAAGGGGACCAGCCGGCTGACCACAGCCAATTTCGATATGCTTGAACAATATCGCCCTCGGGTGAATGTTGTCACCCGCCCCACCTTCGAAGCGGGGAAGGGGTTTAACTTCGTCGGTCACCATGAGATCATGGTGCCGTTGCTGGCTTGGGGTCTCAAAGCGCGACGCCGGGCCTGATCTGCTCCGGGAGTTGTTTCATCATGGCTAAACTTGTCGAATGCGTACCGAATTTTTCCGAAGGGCGTCGCCCCGAGGTAATCACCGCTATTTGTAACGCCATCACGTCCGTCGAAGGGGTAACCCTGCTGGACAAGGAGATGGATGGCGACCACAACCGGGCGGTCGTGACCTTTGTCTGTCACCCCAGTCTGGCGGTGGAGGCGGCGTTTCGCGGCTACCAGAAGGCCGCCGAGTTAATCGATATGACGACCCATAAAGGGGAGCACCCGCGCATGGGGGCATGCGATGTCTGCCCGTTCATCCCGCTGTTCGAAATGGAAATTGAAGAAGCGGTTGAACTGGCCAACAAGCTCGGCAAGCGGGTGGGCGAAGAACTCCAGATCCCGGTCTATCTTTATGAAGATGCGGCCTCCGCGCCGCGCCGGCGAAACCTGGCCAATGTCCGAACCGGCGAGTATGAGGGTATTAGGGACAGTATCGAGACCGACCCGGAGCGGAAGCCGGACTATGGACCGGCCAAGATGAACCTGAAGTCGGGGTCGACTGCGATCGGCGTGCGCTTCCCGCTCGTGGCCTTCAATGTGTACTTGAACACCAATCAGAAGTGGATTGCCGACAAAATCGCCGATGCGGTCCGCGCGCTGCGGGGCGGCTACAAGTTCGTCAAGGCACTCGGTTTCGAAATAAAGGAACGGAACCAGGTGCAGATTTCGATGAACCTGGTGAACTACACCAAGACACCGATCTTCCGGGTGTTCGAAACCATCAAACGGGAAGCGGCCCGCTACGGCGTGATGGTGACCTCGTCGGAGATCATTGGTCTGGTCCCCAACGACGCTATCCTGGATGTAGCGGACTTCTACCTGCAACTCGAGAACTTCTCCAAAAATCAGGTGCTGGAGGAGAAGCTCAAGCTGGCGGGAGTGGGAACCGGGGGCGCGGTAGTTACCGAAACGTTTTACGATCAGGTGGCGTCCTCCTCACCGGCGCCGGGCGGCGGTTCCGTGGCGGCTTCCAGTGGCGCGCTCAGCGCGGCCCTGGCGGCGATGGTCTGCCGACTGACCGTCGGAAAGAAGAAATATGAAAGCGTCAAGGATGAGCTTTCAGCCGTCCGCGACAAAGCGGATGCCCTTCGCGCAGAGCTGACGCGATTGATCGATGACGACAAGGACGCCTTCAATGCCGTCATGGCGGCATTCAAACTGCCCAAGAGCAGCGATGAAGACGTGGCTAGGCGGGACGCGGCGATCGAAGAGGCGACCAAGAAAGCTTCGCTGGTTCCGTTGACGGTCATGAAACGAGCCGCCGACACTCTCGAACTGGCGTTGGTGGTGGCCCAGAAGGGGAATGAGAATTCTATCAGTGATGCCGGGGTGGCCGGCCTGACCGGTCGCGCGGCGGTCGAAGGGGCCAGCTATAATGTCAGGATCAACCTCAAGACCCTCACGGATACTGCGTTTGTGGCCAGCACGCGCGCCGAGGCGGACGCCGTACGGCGGCGCGCCGATGAGCTGGCTTCGGAAATCGCCCGGGTAGTGGAAAGCAAGCTCTGATTGATGCCTCAGACCATTGATCTCCACATGCACACCCTGTATTCAGACGGCGTCTGCAGCGCCGTCGAACTGCTCGAGATGGTGCGGGGATCGGGCGTTGTCGCCTTTTCGGTGACCGACCATGATACCCTCAGCGGCTACGAGGAGATCAAGGGGCTGTTGAAACACGGGGATCCGGAACTGATTCCGGGTGTAGAACTGTCAGTGGCGGTCGGAGAGGACGACGTCCACGTACTGGCCTACCTGTTCGACCCGAAGAACGACGAAATGAATCAGGCACTTGCGGAATTCCAGGTCCGGCGACGCGAGCGCGGGCGACTGATTGTCGAAAAGCTCCTGGCGCTGGGCCTGGAGATTCCGTTCGCCGAAGTCGAGCGTACCGCCGGAGACGCGGTGATCGGGCGGCCGCACATCGCCGAAACGATGGTGAATCTGCGCAAAGTCGCGAGTTATCAAGAGGCATTTGACCGCTACATTTCCCGCTCCAGCCCGGCCTACGTTCCGAAGGTCACGCTCGAGCCCAAAACTACCATCGACTTGGTGCATCGGGCCGGCGGCATGACCGTACTGGCGCATCCGTTCGTGGATGACTCGGCCAGACACCTGGACATGCTGCAGCACTTGGGCATGGACGGTATCGAGGTGTACCATTCGTCGCACACGCCGCAGGATGTCGAACGACTCAAGCGGATGGCCGCCAGTCGGGGGCTCGTTATGTCCGGAGGGTCCGATTTTCACGGACGGGAAGGGCGGTACGGTTCGGTGGGATCGCAGCGCGTTCCGGCGGAAGCGCTGGAGCGCATGAAACAACACACAACTCAATCATGGGGATGCAGGTGAGCACACGAGTCTGGGCCGCAATCGGATTGTTGGTGGCCGCGTCGGTTTTGGGGCAGGACGAGGCGCTGACCCGTCAGGAACAACTTCGCATTGTTCGTGACTACTTGTACGTAACACACCGGACGCCGTCGGCGTCGCTTCAGCAGATGGTGGCCGGAGTTCCGATCGACAGCACGCTGCCGATCAAGTGCGGCATGTCGGCGGCCGCTGACTTCGTCATGAACCGGCACCGGCTGGACAAGGACCTGCTGGCGATGTTGGCCTCGCCGGACTCCCTGTCAGCGCGCCCATCCCTGCCGCTGGCCTACAACAGCCCTTCCGGGCACTTCCAAATTCACTACGCCGTCAGCGGTGATGACGCCGTCTATCAGGCGAGCACTGATGTCAGCCCGGCCAACGGCATACCGGACTATGTCGATGGCGTCGCGCGCATCGCCGATTCGGTCTGGGCGCACGAGGTCGAGGACCTCGGTTACCCCGCTCCTCCGGCCGACTCCTTCTACCCCGAGGGAGGCGATCATCGCTACGATGTTTTCCTGCTGAATCTGGCGCCCAGTTTTTATGGCCTCTCGTACATCGATTCGATCAGTATCGACGGTCCGGGGAGCATTCGCGCCACCTCGTTCATGCAACTCGACAACGACTATCAGTCTCTGGAGACCTACCGGACCAGACCTCTGGATGCGGTGCGCGTGACCATGGCGCATGAGTTCTTCCACGCCATCCAGTTCGGCATGGATTTCACCGAGGCGGAGGACTACAACCGGAGTTTCCCGCGTCGGTACTGGATGGAGATGTCGGCGACCTGGATGGAAGAGGAGATGTACGACGGTATCAACGACTATTACGGCTATCTGAAGTACTTCTTCGATGTCCCGACGGTTTCCCTGCAGCAGTTCAAGGGGTTCACCGATCTGCACCCTTACGGCTCGGTGGTGTTCCCGATTTTTCTATCCGAGCAGTATGGCCGGGAACTGATTCGGGATGTCTGGGAGCGGTGCGCCACACTGGGAATCGGTCCCCACTTCTGGGCCGCCCTCAATCAGTCACTGGATTCCCTGACCAGCCATCAGGCCGATCTGCCGGTGGCGTTCCGGCAGTTCGCCTTATGGAACTACTTCACGGGATCGCGGGCGTCGCTGGCGCCCGATACGGTCGGGTACTCCGAGCGAGCCTCGTATCCGGCCATTCCGGATGGCGCCATGGCCTACCATGACACGCTGCCGGTACTGGTAACCGTCCAGAATAACGCTTTCAAGCCGCAGCTCACGGCGGCGACTTACATCAAGGTCGATCGCCTCGATCAGGTGGCGAAGCGATACTATGCCTGCGGCGTGGTGGACACGAGCGCGCTCTGCGTCGTCCGCTTTGCCGACACGACGGCGGCTGATTCCACGGAGATCAACCGCCATTCGATCCCGCTCGATTGCCGGGCGGTCGATACGACGTGTACGATCGGAAGCGCCTGCACGGACACGACCGTAGTGATGGTGGACTCCCTCTTCACGCCGGTGTTCTTTCTCGATTCGCTGATTCAGCCCTGGGGCGTCAATCTGGTGTATGCGCCGGTCGAGAATACCGATTCGCAGGTGGTCGAGGCGGGCCTCCTGAGCGCTCCTTTCGGCCAGACCTTTGGCTTCAGTATTGACCGGCCGAGGCAGTTTGAGTCGGTCGTGTTCATTTTCTCCGATGCCTCATATCTGGACATCTATCGATACGTTGCCGACAAAACACAGCGCATGGCCTATATCATCGATGAGAAGAGCGACTCGCTGCTCGATGTGGCGCCGCGCGATCCCTCGCTGCTGGACGCCTACCCGAACCCCGCAGTTGTTGCCCAACTCGGCGCCGAACCGGTCCGGTTCCGCTTCCAGTTGGGCACGAACAGCAAAGGGACACTTACCTGCACGATGGACCAGAACCTCATGGTGGTCGACCTGTTCGATATTGGTGGGCAGTTTGTCGGCTCGATCGAGCAGCAAGCCGACTATACAACGGCGGACACGAGTGATGTTTCCGTGCATGTCATCCCCTGGGACATGAAGAACGGCAAGGGGAAGGATGTCGCCTCGGGCGTCTATCTGGCGGTAGGCCGACTCTATTGTGGCTCGAATCGCGACGAACTGCTGGCGGAGGACAAGACCAAGGTTGTCGTGATCCGATGACCACATCGCCGAGACTGATCGCTCGCGTGGCGCTGTTCTCGGCGCTGATCTACGTGCTCTCGTGGGGCACCTCGTATCTGCCCAACGTGAGTCTGATCTTCTTCCTGGTCTTCGCTTCCGGTTTCGTCTGGGGAGCCGCGGCCGGAGCGGCCACCGGAGCGATCGGCATGGGAATTTGGACGACGCTGAATCCCTACGGCCCGGCCGGATTGCCGGTGATGATCGCCCAGGTGCTCGGGGCCGCGAGCGGCGGACCGGTGGGCGCCCTTTTCTCTCGGCTGGCTTGGCAAGAGATGCCCAACCGACGGCTCATTCCGTGGCTGGTGCTGGCCGCAATTACCTGTACGTCGCTGTATTACCTGCCCGTGAATTCTGTCGACGCCTGGCTCTATCAGCCGTTCTGGCCCCGCTTCACGGTCGGACTGCTCTGGATGTTGATTTCCATGGGCTTCAACGCCCTCATTTTCCCGTTGCTTTTCGGTGTCATCCGGTTCTTATATCAGCGGGAGCATATGGCATGAAAGTCGGATGGTCGGTGTTCGTCATTATACTACTCGGCAGTGTGACCAGTTTGTGGGCACAGGCGCCCGATTCGGCGCGCACGCCGGTGCGGATCGACACGCTGCGCGCGGCCGACAGCACGCAATCGGTCGATACGCTCAGCGAGGCCCAGAAGGCTCAGCAGCGATTCGAGGAACGATACCGCGCCATGAAAGCGGCCGAGGTCAAGCGGCCAAGACCGTTTTCCTACGAGGACACCCTGGCCGCGTACTTCCTGTCGCCGCGTCTGAATGCGCGTGCCGACCGGGAACGCTCGTATACCTTCAATGCCGCCGACTATCTCCGTTTCGAACCATCGGTGATTCAGATGCGGTACCAGCCGAGTCCGTTGCGACAGACCATGCAGCCGTTCGGGCTCAGCGGGAGCAGGATGTCGGTGCTGGCCGGGAACGAATCCCTGGCGCCGTTTGAGCATCTGGTTGAGCCGGACGGTCAGTTGGATGGGAACGACCTGCCCATGACGCTCAACGACGAAGTGTACCTCCTGCCCGGTTCACTCGGCACTCTTTTCGGAGAAACTCAATCAATCGCGACCTGTCTGGCGCGCCCCGCGCCTCTCACTGATAGTAGCGCGCACTCGGCCTTTCTGGTGGACAAAGGACTGGGTGGATTCTCCAACGCCCGCGGGCGGTACTCGCGCCGGTTCGCCGGCGGCAAGCTGATCCATATGGCCGTGGCGTACCGCCAGGGGCCCGCCATCGCGTCGTACAGCAACGAAAAATCGTACCATTACGACGGCGACTTTTCATTCCCGATCCGGGAGCGGACCTTGCTGAAAGTGACGGGCCGTCTGTACGACCGCCGGGGGGGATACCCGATCTGGCCGGACCTGACCGCGCGATATATCACCCGGCACCGCTTCGATCGGACCGTTACCCTGGCCCTTGTCAGGAGCAACGACGCAGCGACGGCGCGCCACGAGTTTGGTTATCGGTACCTTCGGAACGGGAGCGAGCTGAGCAACGACTACAAGGCGCAGGATCACCAAACCGGCCACCGCCTGTTTGCCTCACGGGACTGGATACGCGGCGCGACACTCGGGAAATTCGAGATTATGGGCGACGCGCTCAACTACGACAACGGCACCGCCGAATACAACCGCCTTTCGGGGGCGGCGACTTTTCGTCTTGCCCACACCGGCAAGACGGTCCGGTACGGAATCGTGCTGGGGCAGAAATATGTCGAGAGCACGCGCTGGCTGCCGATGGCCACGGCGGTCTGGGAGCGGCACTCGGACAGGCTGCTGCTGATCGCATCGGTCGGCTACAATGAGCGGGAACCCTCATTACACGAGCTGCATCTGCCGGCGCGGCTTGGGTCGCTCTACAGCGGCGCGATTGACTACGCCGACTCCGGCAACTCGGCGCTTGTCCCCGAACGGCAGATGATTGGCTCCCTCACCGCCGAAGTGGGGAACCCTGATCAGGCGTGGCGCATCTCAATTACCGGCGGGACAATACTCGACGGCATCGACTGGGATCGCCAAAGCGCCAATGTCCGGAACAACGCCGTCCTGCTGTTCCGGCCGTACAACGGTGATCTCTCGTTCGTGACAGTGAGCTCGATCAAGAAATTCCGGTTCGGAGAATTCCTGCGATTCAGCGGCGGCGGGAGCTACCATTTCGTCGACTATGCCGAGATTCCGGATCACGCCTACACGCCGGAATACCAGGCCTGCACGAACGCGGAGGTTCACGTGCCGTGGAGGCGGAAGCTGGTTGATCTCTATGCCTCCGCCGACCTGACCTACATGGGACCGTACCGGGGCTATTTCGGAAGCGACCTCGGGGACCGCGTCCTGCTGAACGGACGACTCAGTTTCACCATGGGGCGGTTTCAGTTCTATTACCTGTTCCACAACCTGCTGGACAGCGTAGTTGAGGACCGGGAGTTCTTCACCTATTTCGGGCGAACCTATTCGTGGGGGTTTGTCTGGAGCTTCCTGAACTGACCTCGCCCTAGCGGGCGCGACGATTCAGGTGGTTGATAATCAGCGTGCGGGCTTCCTGAAGCGCCTTGCCGCGATGACTGACGAGGTTCTTCTCGTCGAGCGTCATCTCGGAAAATCGCTTCCCCAGCGGCGGAAAGAAGAAGACCGGATCGTAACCGAACCCCTGGTCGCCGGCCACATCCTCGGTGATGTACCCGTCGGCCGCCCCCTCCACCGCCTCTACGCTCCCATCCTGCCAGACAACGGCGATCACGCACCGGAACCGGGCGTTTCGCTTCTCTTTCGGCACCCCCTTGAGCGTCTCGATCAGTTTCAGATAGTTGTCGCGGTAGGTGACATTCTCACCGGCATAGCGTGACGAAAAGACGCCGGGTGCGCCGTCGAGCGCCGCCACTTCGAGGCCGCTGTCATCGGCCAGCGCCGGCAAATCGGCGAACTCGGCAATGGCACGTGCCTTGAGGATGGCATTTTCCTCGAGCGTTGCGCCGGTCTCCTCGGGATCGGGGAATTCGAGAAAATCGTCGGCGGTCAGGATCGTGACCGGGAGGTCTTCCAGAAGATGCTTTATCTCGCGAATTTTGTCTTTATTGTTCGTGGCGAGGACGAGTTGCATTGGTCAATCCCTTTCGAACAACCAAGCAGTGAGCTTCGGTTGATTGCCAAACAAGTCCCTGAATCTCTGCAGCAGATCCTCTCGATGATCTGTATCTAAACAGTCGCAGAAGGCCTCAAGGGCAGATGAAAGGAGAAGGGAAAGAGCTTGCTCTTCGTGTTTCAATGAAGCGTCATTCGCTTCTTCACTTAGAGAGAAGGACTTGTCAGATGGACTGAAATTAGGCACTCCGCCGTAAGTAGTTGGATGTATGAAATTGGAATACAAGCGAAAGACGGTTTCTGCGGCACACAAGAAGTCCCAGTCTCCTAGGTGAGACTTGATCATCTTGATGCGGTCGGGTAGTGACAAGCCTGACCAGCCGTGAGAGTGGAATCGCTGTTTGATGGCTTTGTCTACTGATGACCACTCCAAGACTGACCCGCCTTGCTTTGGGTTCAGTTTCTCTATGATTTCAGAGAATTCATTGATTACGTATTCTCTGTATTCATCCTGTGCTGCAGGAATTCGGTCCTTGAAGTGCTCAATGAAAGGCGCGTTCCAATAGATTACTAGCTTGTGGTAGTTGACAAACCGACGATTGCATGAAACGGAGTTGGATATCGCCAGAAATCGGAGATCAACAATGTACTCGATAATGCTCCTATTCAGGACACCATAACTGACGTACGAACGAAGTTCCAATGTGGCGTATGCAGACTGCAGCAAGTCAACTATGGCAGCAAACAGGCATGAACAAAGGGTTTTCGTCTCCAGTAAGTTGGTGTTGGGCTCATGAACGCGGGTTTCCGCGATGCAGAAGTCGAGTAACCTAACGAATTCGTCCTTACAGTAAGGTGTGTAGTGTGAGTACAACACATCAGTACCTACTTATATCCACTCTCGTAATGTTATCCACCAATTCCCCCAGGAACCGCGTGGCGACCTGCGAGAATTTCTCCGGAACGTCGGATACGAAAAACTTGTGCTCGCCGCGCAGGCCCGCATGCTCCGACGTGCGCGGGTTCAGCAACTGCGCTTCCACCAACTGGCGATACGCTACCTTGGCGGTCTCCTCGCCACTGTCGATCAACGTCACCAAATCCCCCATGACATCGGCAATCACATGCTTGAGGAGCGGGTAGTGCGTGCAGCCCAGGATCAGCGTGTCCACCTCGACATCCTTCATGGTCCTCAGGTAGTCCCGGGCGATCAGGTAGGTGGCCTCTTTATTGATGTACCCCTCCTCGGCCAGCGGCACGAACAGGGGACAGGCCAGCGAGAACACTTTCACTTTGGCGTCGAGCTCGTGGATTGTCCGCGCATAGGCATTCGAGGTTACGGTCGCCACCGTCCCGATCACCCCGATCCGCCCGGAATTGGTTCGCTCCATGGCGGCCCGCGCGCCCGGTTCGATCACCCCGATCATCTTGATCGGATACCCCTTGCTGACCTCATCGAGGGCCACCGACGAGGCCGTGTTGCAGGCGCAGACGATGAACTTCACCTTGTGCTCGACGAGAAAGGCGACATCCTGATGGGTGAAGCTGGTGATAATCTCCTTGGAGCGGCCGCCATAGGGGGAGCGGCCGACATCGCCGAAATAGACGACATCCTCTTTCGGCAACAGCTTGAACAGCTCGCGGGCGACGGTCAGTCCGCCGACGCCGGAATCGAAGACCCCGATGGGTGCATCCATATCGATCGTCCCTTCTACTTGCTCTCGTACTTCGTTCTGAACCGCTTGACCGCAGCGTAGATCGCCGAGGCGACCTGCTTCTGAAAGGCGGACTGCTTGAGGAGTCGCTCTTCGCCGGCGTTCGATATGAAGGCCGCCTCGATGAGCACCGACGGCGTGAACACTTTGTTCAGCACGAAAAATCCGGCCTGGTCGACACCTCGCGCCGGCGTGTCCAGCGTCTTGCGAAACTCCCGGTCGATCATCAGCGCCAGGTCGTTCGACTCGGCCTGGAATTCGGTCATGATCATCTCGTTGAGGATGCTCAGGACCGGGTTGTCGGCCGATGGGCCCTCATCTTCGGTGCCCCCGGCATCCCGCAAAAAATAGCTGTTTTCGAGTTGTTCGACCGAGCGGGCGGAGTCATTCTTGGCTGGAGCCAGAAAGAACACGTTCCAACCGCGGGCGGACTTCTGCGGCGAAGCATTGGCATGGATCGAGACGAACAAGTCGGCGCCCGCTTTGTTGGCGATATCGGCTCGCTCCTGCAGGGTGAGCGTCTTATCGCTGTTGCGGGTCATCACCACCTGAAACTGCTTGTCCTTGCGAATCTGATCCGCCAGCTGCCGGGCAATCGCCAGCGTGACGTCCTTCTCCCGTGTTCCCTTGCCGCCGATCGCACCGTAATCCTGACCGCCGTGTCCGGGATCGATTACGATGACATCGATTTTGTTGTCCGGGCCAAGCTTGGTGGGCGGGGCGGCCACGGAGTCGGCGGAAAAGTCGGCGTCCGGAATCGAGATCTGGATGCGGGGGGGATCGTTCACCAGTTTGTGGTGCCATCCTTTGATAGACCGCCGCATCTGCAGCGATACCTGCCCGACTCCGGTCTCCTGGTACGCCTTGAGGTCGATCAGGTATTTCTCATCCTTGCGCGATTCCAGCCGGGCGATGTTCAGGGCAGCGTCGCGAATGGAGACGTTCACCCAGTTGCCGAGAGTGACAAAAATATCGTACGGCATCGGCTCGGACAGGAACAGCTCGACCAGCAGACCATTCGCCTTCTGCTGGATCGAAATGTCGTTCACGTTGAAGTACTCCGAGTCGATGCGCAGGGTCTGGTCGTCGTTGTTCCAGGTCAACTTCTGGGAAAGCGCGCGATCCAGGAACGGCGTGAAGGTCATGGGCGGTACGAACAACTGCCCCTCGCGATACTGCGCGGCATAGGTCATATTGAAGGTGGCTTCATTCAGCCGGAAATAGGGGGCGCCGATCAGGAAACGGAATTCTGCGGAGCCGACGCGGAAGCTCACCTCCTGGCCGAGCCGGTCCCAGGCCAGGGTACCATCAAGTTCCTCCGCCAACTGGGACAGGGAGACATAGGTAACGCCGTTGTCATCGAAAGAGTCGATCTGCTCAACCGCACCGGAAATCTGCACCCGCACTTTGGCAGCCGAACTGGACGCCATCAGCAGGAGCACCGCCAACAGAGCGATGATGAGACGGGGCGTGAGCGTTCGGAACATGGTCAGTCGATATCTTTCCTGGTCGCGCGGCTGATCCGCCGTTTGGCTTCCGCCTCGGCGATCGCCTGCCGCTTGTCGTACTTCTTACGTCCGACCCCCAGCCCGAGTTCTACTTTGGCATGCTGTCCTTTGAAATAGATGGTCAGGGGGATGAGACTCATGCCGCGCTGTTCGGTCTTGGCGAACAGGCGCCGGATTTCCTTGCGGTGAAGCAGGAGGCGCCGGGGACGAAGCGGATCCGGTTGTTCGCGGGTGGCCATCTTGTACGGACTGATATGCAGATTGCGCAGAATCACCTGCCCCTTTTCGACAATGGCATAGGCATCGGAGAGGTTGATCTTCCCCTCACGGATGGACTTCACTTCGGCTCCCCGCAGTTCGATGCCGGCCTCGATCGTTTCTTCGATCGTGTAATCATGGCGGGCCTTGCGGTTGCGGGCTACGACGTGAATTTCTTCTTTTCCCGTACTCATGGCCCCCAGAATAGCCGGTTCACCATTCAATGGCAACCAAAAAGGGGAGAATGAGTTAAGCGGATGGGCCCAAAGGATGGACGCCGCCCGGAGTATGCCTAAACAGGTAACCGGTAATGATTTGCCCGCAAATCCGACTCAATCTTTTTGATTGGGCGGCCGATACAGTGACTAGTGCAGGAAGCTTCGGTAAACGGTTAGTTCCAGGAATCTGCGTATGTCATACAAGATCAAAATCCAGACGGCCAAAGTGCTCGTGGTCGATGACGAGCCTGAGATCACCGACATCGTCGAGACATTCCTTACGGAAGCCGGGTACACCGTTACCGTGGAAAACAAGCCACACAACGCCGTTGTTCGCGCCCGCGAGTTTCGCCCCGAAGTGGTCATCCTCGATATCATGATGCCCGACATCGATGGGTACCAGATCTGCCAGGAAATGAAGCAGGACCCGGCGCTGGCCAGCGTCCCGATCATCTTCCTGACCGGCAAGGACCGCAACGATGATATGGGGCGTTCGTTCAAGGTCGGCGGCGACATGTTCATCAAGAAGCCGTTCTCCTGCGAACGCCTGCTCGAGATCGTCAACATCGTCGTGATGTCGACCACTCGGCACTGATCGAATTCTCTTCCCGATCGAATCCTCTTCACTTGCCAGGGACGTCGTCTGCGTATTACTTATGCATGCGCGGCGTTGCGCACAGCCACAGGAGCAGAAAATGGGAATACTCAAGAAGACCATGCTGGCGTCGATCGGCGCCCTGGAATTGACACGCGAGAAGGCCGAACAGGTTATCGATGACCTCATCAAGCGGGGGGAACTGGATCAATCCAGCCGCAAGGAGGCCATCATGGAACTGCTGGGGAAAGCCGAGCAGTCCGCTTCCGAATTCGGTGCGAAAGTGTCCGAGGCCGCCAAGGAGCTCAAGCCGGCCAAAGAGCAGGATCTCAAGAAGCTCGAGACCCGACTCAATGAGCTGGCTCAGCGAGTCGAGCGGCTGCAGCAGCAGTTCGAATCAGCCAAGGATCAGCCCAAAACCTGATTCAGTTCCTTGAGGAATCTCTCCGGTTCGACGCCGTGCATGCGGCAAGCCATCTCGACCGACTCAAAGGCCTGGCCGGGACAGTCGAAACATCCGTCGCCGAAGTGCTGCTGAAACAGCGGACGGGCCTTCGGATAGCCGGCCAGCACCTCGCCAATCATCGCATCACCGGTTATCATCGCCGGCCGCTCCGGCCTCGATCCGGCGTCGCCGGTTCGTTGCACTTCCCGTTGAAGGTCCGCCGTAATCGCCTCAAAATCGAGACCGTGGTTGCGGCACGCCATGCCGAGCGTGACTCCCATCGCCCGGACCTTGTCCATATGCCCCGGTAGGGCGAGCGACGACAAACCCGCGCTCACCAGAATGCTCTTTGCCGCCGGCAGGAGGTCGACCAACTCGGCCACTCTAGTTTCCGCCGTCAAGGCGATCTGAGGAGCCGGGCGGGCCGGCGCCCCCTTGGCCAGGGGGAGGTCTGTCCGGCTGGATGCCACTGAGGGGGCCGCAGCCACCGGCTGGGACTTGGGGGAGAGACTCAGCCAGACATTGATCACGAACATGAAGAGCGTGACCGACTGAACGGAGGCAGCAATAACAAACAGCGTTTCGTATAGTCCGCTCCCCGTTTCGACGGCCAGCGAACGGAACGCCACCAAACTGACCAAACTGACATTCCCCAGCCAGAAGTGCACGGCGACCCATGAGGGAAAGCGGAGATCGGCGCCGTTGAAGCGAGGCAGGATGAAGTAGCCGATGCCAAACACCATCATGGCCATAAAGCCGAGCAGGTTGAAGTGCGAATGCGCGAACTGCCCCAGATAACCGATATCGGTCGTGCCGTTCAGGATACCGAAGATCGTCGCGGCCGCCAGGTAGGCCAGGGACGCATAAATGAACCGTCGCATGTACGGGCTCATGAGAACCTCCATCAGGAAATCTGTACTTTTGAATACAAGATCGAATCGAAGGCATAATGAGTCCTTGATTTGAGTCAAGAGACCGGGGGATTTCGGGCCCTTGCGAGCGCAACTCCGACGCGCCGCCACCGTATAGCAGGGATATGGTACTCTTTCTCTTGTGGTGCATTCTGCTCGTTCTGTGCTGGCCGCTGGCCCTGATCGCGCTCCTCCTGTACCCACTGGTCTGGCTCATCCTGCTGCCTTTCCGGCTGGTCGGGGTGGCTCTGGACGGCGTTTTCGAATTGCTCCGGGCGATTATCCTGCTGCCATCCCGCATCCTGGCCGGACATCGCCGGGCCTAGGCTCAGGCCGGCCGTCGTTTCTGCCCGTAGTCGGGAAAATCCGCTTGCTCGAACGAATCGGCGTATCCTTATTGGTTCAAACGACCACCAAGGAGTCCACGCATGTTCGTTCGTCTTCCCCTCATTGCCCGGTTATTGATTGCGGTCATCACCTCGTTCGGTGCCGTTTTGGCCGACGAAGGGATGTGGCCCCTGCACGATCTCGACAAGCTCCCCTGGGACAGCCTCAGGGCGCGAGGGCTTGAGTTGGCCCCGGAACAGATCTATGACGGCCACGGCGGCGGTCTGGCGACAGCGGTCGTGGATGTCGGTTCGAGCGGATCGTTCGTCTCGGCCGACGGGCTGGCGATCACCAATCACCACGTGGCGTTCGGCGCCATTCAGCGCCAGTCCACTCCCGAACATAACTACCTTCGCGACGGTTTCTATGCCCCCACCCGGGACCAGGAACTGCGTGCCTACGGGTACCATGCTCATGTTCTTCTTGAGATGAAAGATGTCACGCAGCGAGTGATGAAAGGGTTGAAGAAGAACCTCTCCGATGTAGAGCGAAGCAAGGCCGTAGAGAAAATCAGGAAGCAGATCATCAAGGAGTCGGAGAAGCCGGGAGAGGTCGAGTGCGAGGTAGCCGAGATGTACGGAGGTCGCCAGTACATCCAGTACTCGTACATGGATCTTGCCGATGTGCGCATTGTCTACGTGCCGCCGGCAGCGATCGGCAACTTCGGCGGTGACATCGACAACTGGATGTGGCCGCGCCATACCGGTGACTTCTCGTTCCTGCGGGCCTATATCGGCCCCGATGGTCGCCCCGCCGAATATTCCAAAGACAACGTCCCGTATCATCCCAGGACTTTTCTGCCTATTTCCGGTCAAGGGGTTCAGGAAGGGGACTTGACCATGATCATCGGCAATCCCAGCTCGACCAACCGCTATGAGAGCTATCTGAGCTTCAAATTTCGACTGGAGAAATACCTGCCGAAGGCGATTCGGTCCATGGAGGAGCGGGTGGCGATCATGACCAGGGCCGGCGAGGCTGACCCGGCCATCGCCCTGCGCCTGGAGTCGCGCATGCAGGGGGTCACCAACTATCTCAAGAAGTTTCAGGGAACCGTCGAAGGGTTCGCCTGGAACGGCGCCCTCGAGAAGAAGCGGCTCCGCGAGGACTCCCTGCGGACATTCCTCAAGAGTGATCCGAAACTCCAAACGAAGTACGGGCGCGTTCTGGACCAGATGGACAGCCTCTTCCTGGAGCACGAGAAGACCGAGGCGCGCGATCATGCATTCGGCGGACTGCAGCGCGGGAGCGACCTGTTCTCCATGGCGAGCTACATCTACAAGCGGGCGGTTGAACGGCAGAAGACGGACGCCGAGCGTCAGCCCGGCTACCAGGACCGGGATGAAATCGACAGCCGGGGTTGGCTGGAGCACGCCCAGATCAACCTGATCCCGTCAGTCGACAGAGAGCTGTTTCGGTATGCGCTACTCCAGACCGTTGCGCTGCCGGAGGGCCAGCGGATCAAGGTCATTGATTCCGCTCTTGGCAACCCTGTCCCTGCCGACGCTCCGGCCGCCATCGACGCGTTCCTGGAGAAGTGTTATGCCGGGACCCGCGTGGGGGTTCTGGAAGATCGAATGCAGATGCTCACCCTCTCGCAGGCAGAGTTGGAGAAGCTGCGCGATCCGTTGATCGATCTGGCCAAAGCGCTGAAGCCGGACGCCGATGCTTACCGGGAACGCTCCAAGGCGTTCGAAGGGGCGGAGACCCGGCTCAAACCGCTGTTGGTGCAGGCCTATGAGCAGTGGCGCGGCGGAGCCGTCTATCCTGATGCCAACGGCACCACCCGCATCAATTTCGGGGAAGTCCGCGGTTACTCACCCCGCGACGGCCTCTGGTATCGGCACGCCACGACGCTACAGGGCGTATTCCAGAAGGAGACGGGTCAGGACCCGTTCATCGTTCCGGCTGAACTGAAGCAGGCGGGTGGCACGGCAAGCCAGAGCCGCTATTTCGACGCCGGCCTCGGCGACATACCCGTGAACTTCATCAGCACCAATGACGGCACAAACGGCAACTCCGGGAGCCCGATGATCAATGGCAAAGGGGAGTTGGTCGGGCTGGACTTCGACACTAACTACGAAGGGGTGGGCGGCGACTATTTGTACGACCCGGCCGTCAAGCGGGCCGTCGCACTCGACATGCGGTACATGTTGTACATCATAGACGATGTGTATCATCTGGACGCCCTGGTCAAAGAGCTGAACATTCGTTGAATCTGCCTGCCGGGCCGCGGGCGCACCCCGGGGCCCGGCGTTCTTCGAGAAGTCGCCATGCACGAGGACGGGGAGCGTATGCATATCGAGTATCTCAGCTCGGCTGATGGTATCACCGAGGATCACCTGGGCGGGTTCTTTCAAGGCTGGCCGAACCCACCGAATAGATCGACGCACCTGCGACTCCTGCGGGAGAGCTACCGCGTCGTCATTGCCCGCGAACGCGAGTCCAGACGAGTGATTGGGTTCGTCACGGCCATCAGCGATGGCGTGCTGAGTGCCTATATACCACTGATCGAGGTCTTACCGGAGTACAAAATAAGGGGCGTGGGCGGAGAACTGCTTCGGCGCATGCTCGATCTGCTCGCGGAGTTCTATATGGTGGACCTGGTCTGTGACGAGCGTCACCGGGATGGCTACGCCGGTTTCGGCATGAAGCCCGGTCTGGCCATGGTCATCCGGCGGTTCGATCGCCAGTCGGGCCGAGCACCCGGCGGCGAGACCGACGTCAAGCGGCGCTAATGCCCCTTGCTAAATGTCCATTTTCCGGTAGATTACCGCGTCATGTCCAAACAGAATCTCATGGGGTATACGCTGCTGCGGCTGGAGAATCTGGTCGTCTCCCTGGGCGGCAAGCCGTACGGCGGCCGGCAGTTATTCAAATGGCTGTACCACACCCGGCAGTACGACTTTGAGCTGATGACCGATCTGAGCAAGGACCTGCGGGCAGCTCTGACAGAGAAGTATGTGTTTGAGCCCCTGGTGCTGCAGGAGCAGCTGATTTCCAGAGACGGCACCCGGAAGTTCTTGTTCAAGTTGGCCGATGGCCGCCCGGTTGAGACGGTCCTGATACCCGATGAAGAGCGCCGGACCCTGTGCGTGTCTTCGCAGTCCGGCTGCGCCCTGGCCTGCCGGTTCTGCGCCACCGGAACCCTGGGGCTCCTGCGCAACCTGACGGTCGGAGAGATCGTAGGGCAGCTCCTGTATGTCCGCGATCAGTTCGGAGAAAGTGCGTTCAGCAATGTCGTATTCATGGGGATGGGGGAGCCGCTGAACAATTACGTCAATTTGATCGAAGCCATTCGCATTATGAAGGACCCGCGCGGTCTGAAGCTGGCGGCCAAGAAGATCACCGTCTCGACCTCCGGGATAACGCCCAAAATTCGCAAGCTGGCCGACTCCGGCCTGAAGGTGCGCCTGGCGCTGTCGCTGCACGCGGCTACACAGGCGCAACGGGTCAGGATCATGCCCGTGGCCGAGACGTTTGGTCTGGACAAGCTTAAGGAGGCGGTCCGGTATTACGCCGAGACCAGCGATGACCGGGTGACGCTGGAGTACATTCTGTTCGACGGCTTCAACGATTCGGCGGAAGACGTCAGAAATCTGGCTCAACTGATCCGGGGGATTCCGTGTAAAATCAATATCCTGGCCTATAACGAGGTCCCGGGTCTGACGTTCAAGCGGCCATCGGATGAAAAGGTGGACTGGTTCGGCCGTCAGTTGTACCCGCGGGCTCCTGCGGTTACGGTACGCAAGAGTCGCGGGCGGGACATTGCAGCCGCCTGCGGACAACTGGCCGCCCGGCGTGCGGCACTGGAGGTGCGGTAGATGAAATGCAGACTCATGATGGTTGCCCTGGTCATACTGGTCGGGGCGGCGCAATTGCACGCGCAGTCCAACGACGTGGAGATCGGAAATGTTCAGACGCCGACCCTGCGCTGGGGGCATCAGCGTGCCGTGTTCGAACTGACCAACAAGACTGATGATCTCAAGTTCATCACCGTTTTGGCGAAAATGAGCTTCACCGGTACCTATTTGAATGCCTCGCGGCAGACCAGGACCAACTACGTGCTGGAACCGCAGTCGACCATCACCGCCAACGCGGCCGTCGATATCCCGTGCAACTTCGGCGACGCAACGCTGACTATCATGCTGTACGATGTGGTTGACACGCTGGACCAGTTGTTCCCCACGCAGAAATTCTTCGAACAGCCGTTCATGCTGAAGTTCCATATCCCGGACCAGTTGCGTGACTATATGGAGACTCGAATTGCCGTTCCCCCGATGGTCGACCATACGCCGGATTTCGACAACGAGTTCTCGCGCGTCCTGCTGGAACTTCTGGCGGAGGGGAGGAGCGTGGCGGAAATCGCCGCCCTGGCGGTGGCCGACAGCGCCGTCGTTCAGCATATGGTCGACACCCTGCGCTTCAAGAACTACCTCGTAGTCGATTCCGGTCGATACAGGCTGCAATTCCCGATGATCCGGGCGAAGGAAGCGGAGGAGGCGTCGACACTGGCGAAAGCGGCCTCGGAGCAGCTCGCGGCGCTCATCAAGAAGAACTTTCCGAGCTTCCTCAGGCACCGGGACAGCCTGATCGCCGCCGGCAAGCTGTCGACCGATACCAACGCCTTCATGGGCGGCGGCGTCATCCTGTTCAAACCCTTTCCGGCCATCGGCGCGCTGCTGCTGTGGAACGACTTCGGCCAGGGATTCATCGCCGGGCGCATCCCGCTCGAGATTTTCGGCGGCAGCGATCCCTGTAATGCATATATCCCGAACTTCATGTATGCGGTCGAAGGCGGCGATGTCGTCAACGGCTCGCATTACTACAACATGTCGCTGGCTCGCCGCCGTCCGATCATCAACTGGGGGGACCGGATGCCGGGTATCGACTGCCCCGAGAAACTGCGCTACACGGATCGCCTCCAGGAGCGGCTCGACTACGACTACGTGCGCGCTGATATCGCCGATGTCTACATGTTCGACACCGCCATCGTCAATGGCCCCCTGCGCTCGCTGGGAAGCGGTGCCGCGGACCTGCTGCAGAAGTTGTACGATGATTACAAGGAGATCTCCGAGAAGTACCATCCCGGGCTGTTTACGATGGGTAGCCGCTACTGGTTCTGGAATCTGGTTGCCACCCGGACGCTCAACCGCCTGGCGACCGAGGGAGTCGCCCCGCGCGGTCCGATCAACGGTCAATTTCGCCTCGAGGCAACCCAATGATGAAGTGCTGCACCGTGTTGGTGGCGTTCATCGTCCTGATGGCGGTATCGTGTCAGGAAAGGACGCCCAATCGGGACTTTATCCCCGTGCTCAAGCAGCAGGTATATGCCCTGCAGGAAGCGGTGAAGGCGGCCGATCGCGGGCGGCTCGACTCCCTCTTGACTGACGACCTCCGCGAGCATAACGGCGCCGATTCACTGATCCGGTTCGTCAGCGGAGCCGACGGTCGCTTTCAATTTGCGCAGTTCGCACAATGCGAGATTCTCTACAACGACGACAAAGCGCGGGCCGATTGCGTACTATTGGACAGTGCCGGACAGGCAGGAGGGGCCGTTACACTCACGATGGTCAATACGCAAGGGAAGTGGCTGCTGAAGCGATTTGAAACAAAACCCGCCGGCGCGGGCCAGTGACTCCCTTCATCACACGCAGGCAATAAAAAAGCGCCGGCCGAGCCGGCGCTTTCTGTCGTCATTTTCGTGGCGCGGTCAAATCAAATCTTGTCTTTTTTCAGTCCTTCCAGCATCAGGCGGGAATACTCCTTGGGAGCGCTGATGATTTCTATCGCCTTCTTCACCGCCTTGTCATCCTTCAGGACGATCTGCTCGTAGACGCCGCGTTCGCCGGAGATCGAGGAGACGACCTCCCGCTTGATGGCGCGAATGATATAGTCGTTCGATTTGTCGAAGTCGGCCGTCTTGTCCTGCTCTATCAGAGCCGACATCTGGTCGAACTGGCTGCGGAACAGGGCGTCTTTGTCCTCTTCCTTGACCGTCTTCTCCATGTCTTCCAGGGCTACCTGAAGGGCGGACTTGTAGGTGAACTTCTTGTCCTTGAGGAACTGGCGGAAGTCCTCCAGCACGGCATCGGTGACTTCGAAGTCGGGCTGCACGTCGGGGTGATCCGCGACGTACTTGACGGCGAAATCAAAGAACATCGACTTCCGCTCGAGGTTGATTTCGATCGGCTTCCAGGTCTCGCGATCCATGGTGATGTCCGGCACGATACCGCCACCGCCGTAGACGGCCCGACCGCCGTTTGTGAAGAACACTTCCTTCTCGGTGACCGTCATAGAATCAGCCACGCTGTCACGCTCGGGTGTTTCAGCGGCCATCATGTCGCCCGGATGTTCTTTCCCCTGGCGCTCCGGCTTCTGAATGCAGCGTCCCGACGGCACATAGTATTTGGCCGTCGTGAGTTTAAGGGCCATGGAGCCGTCATTGGAAATCGGGAAGATCTGCTGGACCAGGCCCTTGCCGTAGGTGGTATTTCCCACGATCAGCGCACGGTCCCAATCCTGCAGGGCGCCGGCAACGATTTCAGAGGCCGAAGCCGTGCCTTCATCGACCAGCACGACCAGCGGTTTATCCGGGAAGATCGGGGGACGGTCCGACTTGTAATGACGTTCGCTGTCGGCGAACCGGCCGCGAGTGTAGACGATCTCGCTCCCCTGTTTCAGGAACAGCTCGGAAGTCTCCTTGGCCTGATCCAGAAGACCGCCGCCGTTGGAGCGCAAGTCGAAGATCAGCCCGGAAACGTTTTGGTTGTTGAGGTCATTGATCGCGGCACGAAGCTCGGCGCTGGTTTCCTCGGCAAATCGGGAGAGTCGGACATAACCGATCGTGCTGCCCGGGATGACGCCCGCGTAGTTGACCGACTTCAGCTCGATCTCGGCCCGCTCGACTTCGAATTCCAGCAATTCCGGCAGTCCCTGCCGTTTGATCATCAGCTTCACCGAGGTCCCGGCTTTGCCGCGCATCAGCTTGGAGGCGTCGGATGACTTCATCCCGTCGGTCGAGTGACCGTCGATTTCCCAGATGATGTCTCCCGCATGGAGCCCCCGCTTGTAGGCCGGGGTCCCCTCGATGGGGGAGATGATGACGATCCGGTTGTCGCGACCATCGATCATCATGCCCAGCCCCTCATACTTGCCGTGGGTGCTTTCCATGAGCGCGTCGTAGGAGGATTTTTCCATCAGGACCGAGAAACGATCCAGATCGGTCAGCATGCCGGAGATGCCGGCTTTGACCATCTTGTCGACATCGACTTCCTCCATGTACTGGTTGCGTACATTGAAGGCGGTCTGGGTGAGCCGTTTGACGGCGCGGAGAAAGTTGTCGTTGCTGGTGATAATCGAGTCCTGCGTGCGCGGCATATCCTCGACATTCAGCTGTACCGTGTCGGCATACAGCACCGGCTGGCTCGGTTGGGAGAGCTGTCCTGCATCACCCGGCCCGGCAAACCAGATCATGGCCAACGCGAAAACCGTTATCCCAAATAGCTGTGCCGAGTACCGCATCATGCAAAACCTCCGATTGCCTTTAGTCATAGCGCAATCTATATGCTGTTTATCGCAAGTCAAGTTGCAGCGCTTTCGTCGCTGCCTTGTATCCTATTGACAGTTTAACACTTATGGGGCTCGTTTGGTTTCCTTTTCGTCCCGATTCGTGTCAGCATGTCGATAACTCCATTATAGGTTTACGGTTAGGTGCTGCCGCCGGTTTCTCTATGCAACATTCTGAGCCCTAAATACGTCCCAGTACTTGATGCAGGCAAAATAAGTTGTTCATTGTTATCGGCTTAAGCGCTGGGAGGTCGCACCGATGGAGCAGGAATTGTACGTTTTTCGAACAGCCGGGGATAGGTGAAAAGCGAGACCGCGAAGTCGCCGGCCCTCGCCGTGCTCCTCAATCTCCTCCTGCCGGGATTGGGCCATCTGTTGTGGCGAGAGTGGTTGTTCGGCCTGTTTATCTTCCTCATCATGCTGATCGCCGTCATCCTGTTCGTCGTGTCCCTGCTGGTTCCACTGGGGCTGGTCGTGAAAATCCTGCTGTTGGGGCTCCCGTTGATATTCTATGCGTTCTCATTCGCCGACTTGTACCGCACCATACGCACTCGTCGCGCCAGTACGGCTGTCACCGGTCGGACCGCCGTCGTGTTGCTCATCCTCGGCCTGGCGTACCAGGTCGGGGCGCCGTCGGCGCCACTCAATTTCGCGCTCAATAACCTTCCCGAGCTGTTTCGTCAGGAAGACAGCCGTCTCAGCCCGCGCTTTCACCGCGGCGACCTGCTCAAGGCCAGCCAGCTGTCCTATTTCATCCACCTCGTGTTTCTCGATCAGCCGATCATGCACGCCCTACCGGACCGATACGACATTGTCCGATTCACGTCAGAGGATGGCGTCCGCCGCTCGGGAATCGTGCTCGGACGGTCCGGTGAATCGGTGGCGTGCGCCGAAGGCGTGGTGGTAGTGAATGGACTGCCCGATCTTGGAGAGACGGGCGCCGGATTCGCACTCGGCGGCGTCTGTCCGTTGACAGTGGTGAAGGAGTACTCTATCTTGGTCGCCACATTGAACGGCGGCGTCATTGAGCGGGTGTACCAGGTGCCATTCTCTGACATCGTGGGAAAGGTTAGTCGATTCTTTTGAGTCCTGTCACGAATCTCATCTTCGATCTCGACGGCACGCTGATTGATTCCTCCGACGGTGTTGTGGCAGCGGTCAACTTCGCCCTGACCAGTCTGGGGGAGAAGGCGCGCCCCGCCGACGTGATCAAGCCGTACATCGGCTATCCGCTGCACCAGATGTTCGCCGATTTCTCGAACCTCCCCGCCGACCAGTTGTACCGGCAGTTTCAGATTCGCGCTGCCGAGACCGTGGTGGCCTCGGCCGTCGCGCTCGATGGCGTCGAGGCGACGCTGCTGGAACTGCAGGCACGCGGCTTCCGTCTGTCGGTGGCGACCACCAAGATTCGAAAGCACGTCGATGGCATCATGGAGAAGTTGGGTTGGTCCGGCCTGTTCGCCGCGACCGCGGCCGGCAATGAAGTAGTGCGGTTCAAGCCGGATCCGGCCGTGTTTCGCCTGGCGTTGGAACGACTCGGTGCCACACCCGAAAATACACTGGTGATCGGCGACACGGAAAACGACATCCTGGCCGCCCAGGCCGTCCCGATGCGCGTCGCCGCCGTGCTGTCACCCTACGGCGGGCACGACCGAATCTATCAACACCGTCCCGACTATGTGATGGCCTCACTCCGAGAGCTTCCGGCTCTGCTGGAGACGATGGCCGCCCGGTAGATCGCCCATGCCGATGGTACAGGTCCATTCCTTCCTGACCCCCTACGGAGAATTGAGAAGTGCCGTGTCGGAACGGGGGGTGATGCTCCTGACCCTCCCGGGTGTCTCCGAATCGATCTTCGAAGCGTTGCTGAGGCGACTGGTGCCTGACTGCTCGAAAGCCCAGGGGGGTGACCTGAACAAACAACTCGAAACTGAGGTGACCGAGTATTGTCACGGCCGCCGACGGGAATTCACGCTGCCGCTTGATGTGCGCGTGACAGCTTTCTATCGACAGGTGCTCGACGCCGTGGCCCGGATTCCCTACGGCGCGACCATGACTTATGCCGAGATCGCAGCGGCGATCGGCAAGCCGGCGGCAACTCGCGCCGTGGGCGGAGCGAATGCCCGCAACCCGCTGCCGCTTCTGATCCCTTGCCACAGAGTTGTGGCGACCAGCGGCCTCGGCGGATACGGCGGCGGGCTGGAAATGAAACGACGTTTACTGACTATGGAAGGAGCCCAGGCGAGCGACCTGCTGATGAAATGACCGGTTCGTTCGCGGCTCCGCTGTGATTGGAGACACCGATGGATACACGAGTGACGAAGCTGGCGCAGGTGCTGCTGCACTATTCGCTGAAGCTCAAAAAGGGACAGCTCTTCAAGATCAAAGGGGAAGTGGCCGCGCTGCCGCTGATCAAGGCAGCGTACACCGAAGCGGTCCGAATCGGCGCCAACCCGTACGTGGAACTGCGCGTTTCGGACAATGAAGAGGCGTTCTTTCGTCACGCCAATGACGACCAACTGGCGTACATCTCGCCGATGACGAAGATTGAGGTCGATAAGATCGATGCCCTGCTGGTGATCTGGGCGTCCGAAAACACGCGCTATCTTTCGGGAGTCGATCCCAAGCGACAGGCGCTCCAGCGCAAACACCAGCGCCCTATTCTGGAAAAGATGTTCAAGCGGATCGCGGACAAATCCATGTCCTGGGTCGGGACGGCGTTCCCGACGCCGGCCGATGCCCAGGATGCCGACATGTCATTGCTCGATTACGAGAACTTCGTGTATTCGGCCGGCCACATCGACGCCGCCGACCCGATCAAACACTGGAAGAAAATCGAGAAGGAACAGGCCCGGTTGGTGAAGATCCTCAATCGTTTCGACCGGCTGCACATCCGCTCGGGCGATACCGACCTGAAGATGCGCGTCAAGGGGCGCAAGTGGATCAACTGCGCCGGCACTGAGAATTTCCCCGATGGCGAGATCTTCACCGGTCCGATTGAGGACACGGTCGAAGGACACATTCGGTACACGTTTCCGGCCGTCTACATGGGACGGGAGGTGGCCGATGTCCGCCTCGAGTTCAGAAGAGGCAAGGTCGTGAAGGCCACGGCCGCCAAGAACCAGGAGTACCTCAACGCCATGCTCGACATGGACAAGGGGGCCCGTTTCGTCGGCGAGTTCGCCATCGGCACGAACTACGAGATCACGCGCTTCTCGCGGAATACGCTGTTTGACGAAAAGATCGGCGGCACCTGCCATCTGGCGGTGGGCGCGTCCATTCCGGAATCGGGCGGCAAGAACAAGAGCGCCCTGCACTGGGACATGGTGTGCAGCCTCAAAGAGGGGGGCGAGATTCTGGCCGATGGCAAGGTGATCTACCGTAACGGCAAGTTCACCATCTGATCCTCGGCTCGGCTTCTGCCCGAAAAGAAAACGGGATCGACCGGTGACGGTCGATCCCGTTGTGCGTTGTGCTTGTTCGTTACGGATTGGTCGGCGGTGGCCCGGAAAAGAACAGGAAGTCAATGACCATGTTCAGGTCGCTGATATCGATCAGGTAGTCGTGGGTCCAGTCGCCGGATTGAATCGTGACCGGCGGCGGGCCGGTGAAAAAGAGCCGGTCGATCAGGTACTGCAAATCGCTGATGTCCAGAATCTGGCTGTAGTCGGCGTCCCCCCGCAGGATGTTCTTGGTGGCCATCGCCCCGGAAATAGCAACCGGCTTGTACGTCAGGGCGGGCGAATAGAGGTTCAGCTTGTTGGTGAACACGTCGGTCGTATCCAGCGCGTTACCGAGCCCACCGAAGGCGAACTGGCTGGTCGTGCAGTAGATCTTCAGTACCTCGCCGCTCCCGGCCGGCAGGGCCGGCGATCCGAGTCCGTTGTTGGCCTTCAGCTCCACCGAGAACCGCTTATTCGTCAGATCGTAGTTCAGGTAATTAATGGCCTCAAAATAAGCCGTCCGGCTGCCCCGTGACGCCGAGTCGAAGGTCAGGGTCAGGGGTGAGGCGGCGATGATGAAGGGAATTACGATCCGATCCAGCGGCTGCGAATTCGTCAGGACCACCGAGTTGACGATCTGTTGTCCGGCAAAGGCGGAATCGCGTCCGAAGATCAGTGTGTCGCCAAGGGCAGCAATCGAGGTTGACAGCTGTCTGGTGATCGGCCCGTAGCTTGTACCCACCGTCAGGGAAACCGGGTACAACCCGGGAGCCGTGTACGTATGGATAGGATTCTGCAATGCCGAAGTCGTGTTGTCGCCGAAATCCCACAGCCAACTGGTCGCCGTCAGTGCGCAGCTGGCGGTGAAATTCACAGCCAGCGGGGCGTTTCCCAGGCTGACATCGGCCGCCATCGTTATCGGCCAGCCGAGGGCTGATTCGAGGTTGACAAGCCCCCAGCCGTAGGTGTTGTCCGGCGTGGCGGCCCGCGAAGCGGTTGAGGTAATCGCCTCGCGAATCATGGCCGGAGTAAAGTCGGGATGCGCCTGTACCATCAGACAAACCGCACCGGCCGCAATCGGACAGGCTGCGGAAGTGCCGCTGAACCCGGCATTGTACAAGGCGTCTCCGGACGACGAAGCCGCCAGCGTGCTGACGCCCATGGCGCAGATCTCCGGCTTGATACGGCCGTCAAAGGTCGGCCCACGCGAAGAGAAGCTGGCAATTGTCCCGCCCGACGATACCGCGCCCACGGCGAGGATATTGAAGGCGTCAGCCGGAGCCGTGATCGTCCCGGCCGCCGGACCCTCGTTCCCCATGGAGTTGCAGACGATAATCCCGAGACTATCGGCCCGGTTGGCGGCCTGCGTGATGATGGTCGTCTGTCCGTCCATATCCGAATACGAGTAGGAATACGTCGTATCGTCAAAGTCGCCGTAGCCGAGCGATGACGTGACGACGTCAGCGCCGATCGAGTCGACCCATTCCAGCGCCGCTACCCAGTTGTCTTCCTCGGTGTGCGATTCCATGCGAACATCCTCAGTCTTGCACAAAATGAAGTTCGCCTTGTAAGCGCCGCCATACAGCGTTCCGTCCTTCAGCCCGCCGGCCTGCGACCAGGTCGAGGTGCCGTGGCTCCAGGCGGAGGAAATGTCGCCCGTCTCATTGGCCGTATTGCCGTCATTGAACACGAAATCATATTCGGCCAGGACCCGCCCCTCGGAATAGGCATTGGCGAACGCCTCGTGAGATTTGCGGAAACCCGTATCGAAAACCGCCAGCGTCACGCCCTGGCCGGTGTAGCCGAGATTATGAGCGGCCACAATCTTGATCTGGTTTAGCTGCGTAAACGAGCCGCCATAGTTGAGCGCATCGGCCTGCAGGACAGTCGGCGGAAGCTCGAGCTTGCCGGCCGCCTGCTCCGGCTTGGTCCCGCCGCGGAAGGTGGCAATCGGCCGGATGCGAGCGACAAACGGCAGCGCCGCGACCGCATCGAGGTTGACCATCGGTACCTCAAAGGTAGCGGCGTTCAACCACCGGGAGGTCCGGCGTAGTGTCCCGCCGAGCGCCTCGATTTGGGAGAGGTAGGAGGCTTCGACCGGAAGATCGGCGAACACGACATGGTCCAGGTTCACTTTGGCGCGACGATTCAGCGCCCGCTCCGTGAGCCGAACCCCCGCGGCTTTGGCCGCGAACCCGGTCTGGTCGACCAGACCCTTATCGGTGAAGAACACCCAGACCGACGCGGTCTGTGGGTTGCGGCGGACGAGCATCTCCCGAACGTCCGGTGCAATCACGTCGGCCGCTTTCGGCGTGAGTACGGGCGTCGGGGCGAGTGGACTGGTAGCACCGATGGCAAGCGTGCCTGCCATCAGCGTGGCGGTTATAACAGCGAGGGAAGTGAGGAGTACGGTAATGGCTCGAACGCGACTAATCATCGGCACTTCCTTTCGAAAAGCTCCAGGGGCGGCTGGGTTCCGGTAAGTAATTATCCGGCAATAAATTTAATCGTTTTCTGTCGTTTTGTCAATCCTAACTTGCAGTCACCCCACAGGTGGGGGAACCGCCCCATATCTCCCATTATTGTCGGCAGGATCCTGCATTTCTGGTCTTCACCACTCCGATTCCCGGCAATCCATCCAACATCTGGTAACACAGTCGGTTACGAACAGTTTCCGGCCGAAGCCGAATTTCTCCCGGCCAAGGCATGCCGTGTGCATGAACAGCCATGGCAAAACGTAAGGCAGGTGCTCAGCCGGTCCAGACTCTGGCTCCCGAGCCCCCTGATGAGGTATGATGATATGAGTAAGCGAACGCGTATTCTGGCCGATCGAGGGATTACCCTGATCGAATTGATGACGACCGTGGTCATTATCGGCCTGGTCGCCGCCATGATCTCGCCGAAGTTCGAGAAGGCGTATAAGCGGATGCAGTTCCGTTCGGCGACTCGCGACATCACGTCGACCCTGAAACTCGCTCGCTCCATGGCGGTGACGAGCAAGGACCAGTTCGGCGTGTATTTCGATACCGGAGCACGGACCGTGACGCTCTTTCACGACAAGATAGATCTCTCGTCGTTCGACTTCGTCTCGGGCGACTCTGCCATTCGCGTGGACACCCTGCCGGACGAGTTTTCGTACCTCGCCACCGACGTCGGCAACAACGTCATCACCTTCCGGGCCAATGGCTCGTCGGGATTTACGGGCGGTGGAAACGTTTACACGATCGCCTACAGCAGCGATTTGGTGGGCATCCAGGCGCTGAACGTACTGGCCTCCACCGGTCGGGTCCACAGTGACCAATGGTATTACTGATTTAGCCAATCCTCCTTCTCTCCATCTTCACTCGGCTGACTCCCCCGGGTTCTTACCCGGGGGATTTCTCATGCCCGACAACGCTTTGGGCTGTCCGGTCCAAGAATTGCGGTAAAGAACTGCCCCTCAGGGGCCGATAGCAGGAGAGTCGACCCGAGACCGGCCGCGGGGCTCAATCGGGATATGGGCGGCAGACCAAGGTTTTTTGGCCGGTCCGGTTAATTCACTTGGCGACATGCCGATATAGAAAGCAGTTGCACTGGTCGAAAAAAGGATACCTGCAAATAAAGAGTTGGCTATGATGTTCTCACGCAAAAGCACAAGCACTGTCGGCTTAGATGTCGGCGCCAGTTCGATCAAGTTGGTCAAGCTGGATCATACCCGGGGCGGACACTCGGTGTCGGCGATTGGGATTCGCGAGTTGCCGCCGGAAGCGATCGTGGCCGACGAAATCCGCGATCGGGAAGCCGTCATCTTCAACATTCAATCGCTGATCGATCAGACCGACCCCAAGATCAAGGATGTCGTCGTGTCTATTTCCGGGCACGGGGTGATCACGGATAAGTTCACGATCGACAAGAAAACCGGTCCGGAAGCCGAGCAGGCCATCCTGTTCGAGACCGAGCAGCGGGCGCCGTTTGACGTCGATGACGTGACGCTCGACTACCACATCATCAAGACCGACGACGACATCAACAAGATGGACGTCCTCCTAGTGGCGGCCCGGAAAGAGTACCTGCGGATGTACCTCGGCCTGATCGAGGACTGCGGCCTGCGCCCGGTGGTGGTGGACGACGACGCGTTCGCGATCATGAACGCGTACGAATTCAATTACGAAGCCGATCCGAGCAAGGTGACGGCCCTCGTGAATGTCGGTCACGACGTGACCAATATCACTTACCTGGCGGAAGGGTTGTTCAAGGCGACCCGCGATGTTTCCGCCGGTACCCGCGAAGTCTATAACGCCATCCAGCGCGAATTCCGCCTGAGTCCGGAACTCACCTCCAAGGCCATGAAGGGGGAAATGAGCGACTCGGTGGACCAGGATATGCTCAAGGCCACTATCACGTCGGCTTGCGACGAGCTCATCTCCGGTCTGGAACTGGCCTTCTCGTACTTCAAGTCCCAGGCCAAGCTGGACAAGATTGACTGGCTGGTGCTTTCGGGAGGCGGCGCGCTGGTGCCCTACCTGCCCGAATATCTCCAGTCCAAGCTAAACATCCCGCTGGAACTGGCCAACCCGCTCCGCACCGTGGATTACGATCCGGAGCTGTTCCAGTACCTGCAGCCGGAGAAGATCGCTCCCCTGTTGACGGTGGCGGTTGGTCTGGCGATGCGGAAAGTGAGGTAATAGGACAATGATAGAGATCAACCTACTGCCCAAGGATTACCTCAAGGGATCCCGCAGCTTCTCTTTCGGGAAGGCCGGTCTGTACGCCGTGGCCGCGGCCGTAGCGATCGTGATCGCCCTGATCGCGGTGACGTTCTACCAGATCCGCCAGCTCGACACGCTGCAGACCAACATCGAGCGGGCCAATGAGCGGGCCGCCATGTTGCAGCGCGATATCAAAGTGGTCGATGCCCTGACTGACGTGAAGACCAAAATCAATCGCCGCATGGAGGCGGTGGAACGCCTGGACCGCCATCGTACCGTCTGGGTCAGGATCCTGGAAGACGTGGCCGCCGACGTGCCGGACTTCGTCTGGCTGTCGGGTTTCCGCGAGAAGGTTCAGGAGAAGGCCAAGTCGGCGGACAAGAAACCGGTCGGCAATCAGCCGCCGGCGAGCCCGCCCGCCCAGGCAGCCGTCGCCGATTCCATGCCGGCCTTTCGTCCGGTCGAGGTCGAGGGCTATGCTTATACCCTCAACGCCCTCGCAGCCTTCATGATCAGCATGATGCGCTCCGACTTCTTTGACGGCGTGGAGCTGGTGAAGTCCGAAGAGACCAATTTCCAGAGCCAGAATAATCAGCGCGCCTACAATTTCGTGGTTTCGGCCAACGTGCACTACCTGTCCGACAAGGATCTGGGGACCCTCGTGGCCAGCGCCGACCAGGACGCTGAATATAATGAGGCCGACTTCGAGGAAGCCGCCGATGTTGCCGCGGCCGATGAGTCGGGAACCGAAACGACCGACAGCGGCCGGCGCAATTAGGAGTGATGGACCATGGACCTCAGAGATTCCAAAACACAGAAGATCGCGATCGCCGTCCTGGCGTTTTTCATCGTGATGTACTTCTGGTACTCGCGCGTGTATTCGCGATACGACGGCCAGATCAGCCAGAAGAGCCAGGAGTTCGAGACCATCACGACCAATCTCAAAAACGTCGAGATGAAGGCCAAATCGCTCGAAGCGTTACAGACGGAATACGCCGCGCTGGTCGAGCGTTACCACGATATTGAAGCACTCCTGCCCGAGGTGAAGCAGATTCCGTCGATGCTGGTGCAGTTGCACACCGCCTCCTCGCTCTCCGGAACCAAGATCACCAGGATCGTGCCGCGTCCGGTAGAGTCGGTGGAGTTCTATAATATCGCCGCCTTCGAAATCGAAATGTCGGGCACCTATCACGACTTCGGCAATTTCGTCAGCTATGTCGCCAATTTCCCGTTCATCGCCAACGTCGCGGACATGGATATCAAGGCGACCAATATTTCGATCCAAAAAGCGAACCAGCCGAGTGGCGAGACCGACGGACGATTCGAAGTGGGCAAGAAGAAGCCGACTATGACGGCCACCTTTGTGCTCTCCACCTACTATGTGCAGGAGGGGGAGCGGCTCAAGGAACTGGTCTTATAGGATAGGAGAGGAAGAGACGATGAAAACCATGTTGTTAATCGTTCTGCTGGGGACGCTGGCGCTCGCCGGACCGGTTTCGGCCTCGTCCGTCACCAACGTCGGCCTGTCCTACGAGAACGGTGGAACCGTCGCGCGCGTGACCGTGCAGGGACCGATTCGGTTCACCCATCAGACCGAGATTCCGAAGGATGGGAAACCGGACCGCATGATTCTGGATGTGATCGGCGCGAGCAATGATATGGCCGTGAAGTCATTCTCGGGGTTGCCCCCGTGCGGCATCACCGCCATCCGCACCAGCCAGTATGCTGTGAAACCGGAGAAAATCGTCCGGCTCGTGTTCGACATGAGCAAGGCGCCGATTTACCGGGTCGAATCCGAGGGCACGGCCATCAAGGTCGTCTTCACCGACAACTCGGTGAAGTCGTTTAGTGCCTGGTCGGCGAACTCGTCGCTCCCGGCCACCACGCCGACGGTCAAACCGGCCGAGAAGAAGCCGGCCACGCTGGCTCAGCAGCCGGCCACTCCGGCGACCTCGAGCACGCCGGAACAGAAGGCCAAGGCGACCGAGCAGGACCGGCAATCGAGCCTCGCTTCTACTGCGCCGACAACGCCGACCGCTGTCAAACCGGAAACGAAGCCGTCAACTCCGGCAGCCGCCACGCCGACCGCTGTCAAACCGGAAACGAAGCCGTCGACTCCGGCGGCCACCACTCCGACCGCCAAGCCGGAAGTGAAGCCCACGCCGACCGTCGCTTCGGCCCCGACCCCGGCCGCGAAACCGGCTGAGGCGAAGCCGGAAGCCAAGTCGTCAACTCCGGCGACCACCACGCCGACGGCGAAGCCGGAAGTGAAACCCACGCCGACCGTCGCTTCAGCTCCGACCCCGGCCGCGAAACCGGCTGAGGTGAAACCGGAAGCCAAACCGTCGACTCCGGCGGCCACCACTCCGACTGCCAAGCCGGAAGTGAAGCCCACGCCGACCGTCGCCTCGGCCCCGACCCCGACCGCGAAAGCGGCCGAGGTGAAACCGGAGGCCAAGCCGACTGCGCCGATAGCCACGCCGGTCATTGCCGCCAATACACAGCCGGCAACCGCGACCGTGTCCAAACTCGTGACGCCGGAGGCCAAGCCAACTGATGCGGCCAAGCCGGTCAGCGAGCCGTCGGAAGAATTGGCGCAGGGAACAGGCGATGACGCGCAATTCGCGGCAACCGATACGACGAAATCTACCGCCAGATTCCGGCGCAATCCGGTCAGCCAGACCAAGATCAAGGGAACGCTGGTAGCGGAATTTCCGCAGCGTCTGGTCGTGAAATATGAAGGCCAGGAATTTCGCGATCCGTTCGCGCCGCTGCTGGATGACACCCGTACGTTCAACAGTCCGGTCCGGGAGCGGATGCCCAATATCGAAGGGCTGAAGCTGGTCGGTATCATCGAGTCTTCGGAAGGTGACAACCGGGCGCTTTTCGAGGACAAGAGCGGCTACAGCTACATGCTGCAGTCGGGTGACAAGGTTCAGAAGGGGTACGTGCTGCGCGTCGAACGCGACCGCGTGTATTTCCAGATATTCGAGTACGGCTGGAGTCGCACCATTGCGCTCGCCATCGAAGATGTATCCGGACAGTGAAAGGGTTGGTGCTGATATGATATGGAGTAGTATGAAAAGACCCGTCGCAGCCATGCTGTTGCTTGCGCTGGTAATGGCGCTGGCGCTGCCGGTGGGAGGGGCCGAAGAGCCCAAGGATCCCTCAAAGCCGATCAAGAACCTGCAGTTCCAGTCGGCTGACATCCGGTCCGTCCTGAACTTCCTGGCCGATTTCGGCGGCGTGAATGTCGTCGTCGCGCCCAGTGTTCAGGGAAACGTGACCATCAAGTTGCAGGACGTATTGTGGCGCAACGCCATGGACATCATCGGCCGCACCTATAACCTCGCGGTGATCGACGAAAAGGAGTACATCCGCATTCTTCCGCAGGAAGATTATCGCAAGGAAGTGACCGAGATGGAGAAGCATAACCAGGAGCAGCGCCAGTTGGCGGCCCTGGAGACGAAGATCGTCCAGATCTCGAATTCGACTTCGGATGATATCGTGTCGGCCGTGAAATCGCTCATGACGGAGCGGGGCAAGGCCACGAGTGATGCCCGTTCCAACTCCATCATTATCCAGGAAGTCCCGGGCAATCTCACCAAGGTGCTGGACTACATCGCCGAACTCGACCGGCCCGCTCGGCAGATCAAGATCTCGGCCCAGTTGGTGGAAGTCTCCTCCAACGGCCTGGAAGAGCTGGGCATCAACTGGGAAGCCGCCGGAACCTACACCACCGAGTCGGGGCGTTCCTACACCCAGACCGGCGGCGTTTCGGCCGACAAGGTTTCCGATGCCGTAGGCCACTACCAGGTCACCGCGATCAACAATGGCTGGACGGTCGACGCGATCGTGCAGGCCCTGGAGAAATCCGGCAAGGGCAAAATCATCGCCCACCCGGAGATCACCACGATCGACAACAAGGAAGCCAAGATCCAGATGGGCCAGAAGGTGCCGATCAAGCAGTTTGACGAGTCCGGCAACGTCGTGACCCGCTTTGAAGAGGTCGGGACCATCCTTACCGTCACGCCTCATATCACGGCCGAGAGCCAGATTCTGATGAACCTGGTGCCGGAACGGTCCACCTACGAGTTCGACGCCAATGGTGTCATTATCAACACCAGCAACGCCGCCACGCACGTGATCGTGAAGGACGGCCAGACCGCTGTCATCGGCGGCCTGACCACCCAGGATGAGACCGAATCGATTACCGGCGTCCCGGTGCTCAAGGACATTCCGCTTTTGGGCGCCCTGTTCCGCTATTCCAACAAGCGGACGGAAAACCGCGATCTCGTGATTTTCGTGACCCCGACCATCGTCGACGCCAACCTGGCGTCCGAACGCTAGGTCGAAAGACTACTGGGGTTTGCCGGCGGCCTTTCTTCTCTCGAAGAGAGGCCGCTGTCGTTAAAACTCCGGCCCTTTCTACCGATAATGTCAGAAAGAGGATTGGTGCAATTATCTCTGCCAAGTATACAGATATCCATATGTCAGGAGAGGCCATGAAGACACACAACACTCTGCGCCTGATAGCGACCCTGGTGGCGCTGGCGGCGCTGGCCGTGTTTGGCATGACCGGCTGCGACTCCAAGAGCAAGCAGTCGGATGTTCCGGCCAACAGCAGTATCGAGCTTTCGGCTCCCACCAGTATGAATACCGGCGCTACCTCGGTGGTCGTGGCGACGGTGACGGCTGGTTCCTCGGCCGTTTCGGGTGAGGTGATCACGTTCACCGTCAACCCGAGCGATGCCGGCTACTTTACGCCCGCGATTGACACCACCGACGCCAACGGCGAGGCGGCGACCATCTTCACCGCGTCCACGTCGGGTGCGGCAACAATCACCGCGAGCGTCTCCGGATCCACCTTGTCGGCCACCGGCGGGCTGTCCATCCAGCAGGATGACACGCAGACCGGCACCGGCAATATCAACGTGGCCGTGGCGCCCAGTCTGCTGCTTGCCAACGGCACCGACACCGCGACGGTGACGATTACGGTACGCGACGGCGCGGGCAACCTGGCGCCGGAATCGACGGTCGTCATGATCACCGCCGGCGAAAAGTTCGTGGACAAGGACAACAATGGGTTCTGGTCCGCCGGGGTCGACTCACTGGTGTTCGATGCCAATGCCAACGGGCTGTGGGATGCGCTCGGCATCGTGCCGTCGACCGCCCGGACGGTCGGCAGCACCGGTCAGGCAACCGTGAAATACGTGTCGGGCAATGACGCCCTGACCGTGTACATCAAGGCCACGGTGAGCGCCGACGGTCTGGCCGGATTCGGGGAAGTGCCGCTGCAGTTGTCCCCAAATGCCACGATCGCGTCGATCTACCTGGCTTCGGATTCCATGAACCTGTCAGTGAAGCAGACCGGTGGCATCGAGAGCTCCATCCTGCGGGCGGTCGCCTATGATCCGAACGGCAACACTGTGCCGGAAGGCCTCACCATCAATTTCATCATCACTGACGGCCCCGGCGGCGGCGAGCACATCGCCAACGTCGGTATGGGACCGTTTGCCGCGCTGACCAACAGCCAGGGTGTGGCGCTGACTACCATCCACTCCGGCACCAGGTCCGGTACGGTGCGGATTCGCGCCTACGCCGACACGGTGTTATCCGAAGCGTCTCAGGTTCTCATCTCGGCCGGTCCGCCGCAGTACATCGTTGTCGGAGCGGACAAGTGCAACGTCGATTTCTGGGACAATGTGGTCGGTGAGAATCTCATCAGCGCCATCGTGTCCGACATCTATCTCAATCCGGTGAACGATTCGACGGTCGTCTACTTCACCACCGACGAAGGCACGATGAAGTCGCACCAGGAGCGGACGCAGGAACATGAGGGAATCGCGACTACGAAGTGGTTCTCCGGCAATAACGTGGTAACGGCCAACGGCCGGGTGCTGGTTATCGCAGAAACGAACGGCGGGACAGTCGCCGACACCAGCATGTTCTACAATTCCCACTATCCGGACACCCTTCACGTTTCGGGTGCCCCCAGCAGCATGCTGGCCGACGGCGCCAGCCGGGCGGTCGTCGTGGTTTGGGCCGTAGACCTCAACGGCAACCCGGTCATCGGCGGGACGACTTTTGAAGCGGATGCCAACTACCTTCGCGTCGAGGGCGGATCCCTGGAAGACGGCTGCCTTTCGGCCGCCTCCCGCACCACCATTCTCTCGGCGGTGCTCGATATGGACCACTCACGTACCTTCGGTAACGACGACGGCATCGGCGCCACCGACTACGTCTACTATTGGTGCGAGCCGGGCGCGGCCGTGGTGCTTCCCATCACGATGCTGACCGGTGATGCCTACGCCGGTCGATCGTCGGTCAACTCCGTTTCTACCGCAGCCGTTGGCGAGACGATCGACATCGGCGCGACCATCAAGGATCGCTGGGGCAACCCGCTGGCCGACCACACGCTGACGGTTTCAGCCGGAGTGACGGCCCTCGGTAGCATGGAAACCGACGCCTACGGCGAAGCGAGCGGTGTGACGTTCACGCCGGCCGATACCGGTTCCGTGACCATTCGCGTGATCGACACCGATCCCCGCGGCGGAATCACCATCACCAAGAAGGTGTCGGTCGAATAACAGCTTGACCACCTCCTATCGGGTCAAACCGCCGGCCAGTCAATGTTACTGGCCGGCGGTTTTCGTTGCCGGACCATTTTCATCTTTCACCAACGGGTCATGGGCGATACATTGCCGGCATGGAGCCGACCAGAGCCGACATCCTGACCGATCAGGAGACCATCTACTCCGCCTTTCGTATCCGGGCCCAGCGCTGGCCGGACCGGATAGCGGTGATTGGCGAAGGCGGTAAAGGTAAGTCTGTCACCTACGGCGAGCTTCTGACCCTGGTGGAGCAACTGGCCACCGGTTTGCAGCAGCCGGAGTTCGCCGCCCACCACGCCATCGGAATTCTCGCTGAGAATCGACCCGAGTGGCCGCTGGCCTATCTGGCGATTCTGGCCGCGGGGAAGACGGTGGTGCCCATTGACTCGCTCCTCAAGATGCCGGAGATACTCCACGTCATAACGCATTCGGGCCTGAAGACGGTCTTCGTGTCCGGAAAATTCGAGGACCCGGTCTTGCAGGCGGTCCCCGGTCTCTCCGTCTATTCAATGGAAAACTCCTCCGAACGAAGCTGGCGATCGCTCTTCCGCAAGCCGGACCTGCTCCCGCCGAGCCCCACCCAGCCGACGGCCGCTCTGATCTATACGTCGGGCACGACCGGGAGTCCGCAAGCGGTCGTGCTGAGCCATCGGAACCTCCTGTCCAATCTGGATGGGATCAGGCAATCATTGCACTTCGGTCCGGAAGACCGCTTTCTCTCTATCCTGCCGTTGCACCATTCATTCGAGTGCACCTGCGGCTTCCTGACGCCGTTGATGTCCGGTTGCAGTATCGTCTACGCTCGGTCATTCAAATCCAGGGAGATCCTCGAAGATATCGGATCGAATGACATCACCATAATGTGCGGTGTCCCCCTGTTGTTTGAGAAGATGCACCACGCGATCCGGCGCGGCATCGACGCTGCCCCCTGGCACCGCCGTCTGCTGTTCAAAGCCCTCTTCGCTGCGTCCGCAATCGGCTGGCGGCGGCAGCACAAGTGGGGGAGACCGCTCTTCCGCTCCCTGAGGGTCAAGGCCGGTCTGGGGTCGATCCGCATGTTCGTGTCGGGTGGTGCGGCCATTCCACCCGAGGTATCCCGGTTCTTTAATCTGCTCGGCTTCGACTTCATGCAGGGGTATGGCCTGACCGAGTGCTCGCCGGTCGTGGCAGTAAACCGACCCGAAGCCATTCGCTTCGATTCTATCGGCGAACCGCTGCGGAATGTCGAAATCCGAATCGACCATCCCGACGACAGCGGCATCGGGGAGATTCTGGTCCGTGGCCCGAACATCACTTCCGGATACCTGGGAAACCCCGGGAAGACCGCCGAACTGATTCGGGACGGCTGGCTGCATACCGGTGACCTGGGCTACTATCGGGACGGCCATCTCCACGTCTGCGGACGCAGCAAGACGGTCATTGTCTCGGCCGCCGGCAAGAACATTTACCCTGAGGAACTGGAGGAGAAGCTCCTGGAGTCGCCCTACGTGATGGAGGCGGTTGTCTTCGGTCGCAAGCGGGACGCTCGGCAGGGGGAGGATGTCTGCGCCATTCTCGTGCCCGACCTGGAGCAGTTTCGGGCCGAGTTCGGCCTTGAGCCGGATGACACGGAGAACGGGCTGGTGAAACAGACATTGGCCGGGGTGGTGGCGGAGATCAATCTGCGCATAGCCGACTACAAGCGGATCGTCGGCCACAGCATGCAATTCAGCGAATTGGAAAAGACCTCGTCCCGCAAAGTGAAGCGGTATCTTTATAGCCACGTCGGCCCGGATGGCCGGCCGATGCCCCGGGAGCAGAAATGATTGTGAAACCACTTGAACGGATCGGTCAGGCGATCAGAATACTGGACCAGACGAAACTCCCCACTGAGGTTATTTACCGCGATCTGGCCGACTACCACGAGATCATCGCAGCTATCAAACGCCTCGAAGTCCGGGGTGCGCCCCTCATTGGCATTGCCGCGGCCTACGGACTGGCCATCGCCGTTCAACAAACCGGCGCCCATGAGCCGGGTCATATCCGACGCCTGGCGAAGGAGATCACCGATGCTCGCCCTACGGCCGTCAACCTGTTCTGGGCGATTGACCGTTGCCTTCGGCGGCTCGAAGGCGCAACGGCCGACCCGGCTACTATCGTCGGTCTGCTGTGGCGCGAAGCCGAGGCGATTCATGACGAAGACCGCCTCATGTGCCGGCGGATCGGCGAGTACGGTGCCGCGTTGATCGCCGATGGCGACCGGGTTCTCACGCACTGCAACGCCGGGGCGCTGGCGACGGGCGGCATCGGTACTGCGCTCGGCGTCTTGTATGTCTGCCAGGAGCAAGGGAAACGAATTCACGTTTACGCCGACGAAACCCGCCCGCTTTTGCAGGGGGCGCGGCTAACCACCTGGGAGCTCCAGCAAGCCGACTTCGATGTTACCCTTATCTGCGACAACGTGGCCGGTATGCTCATGCGCCAGGGATTGGTTGACCACGTGATCGTCGGGGCGGACCGGATCGCGGCCAACGGGGATACTGCCAATAAGATCGGGACCTACTCGGTCGCCGTTCAGGCCAAATGGCACGGCGTGCCGTTTTATGTGGCGGCGCCGGCCTCGACCTTTGATCCTCAGACTCCGACCGGTGCGCAGATTCCCATCGAGGAACGGGCGCCGGAGGAGGTGACGCTGGGGTTTGGCCGCCGAACCGCTCCGGAAGGGATCGGAGTCTATTCTCCGGCCTTTGATGTCACCCCGAATGAGTTGATTACCTGTTTTGTGACCGATGACGGTATCAGGCCGGGGGGACGCTGGGGGGAGAAGAAGCAGTGAGCGGACCGGCTGGAGAGCACCGGGTAACCGGTCGATAACTGACCTGAAGGCAGCGACGACAAGGAATATGGCGAGGAGCAACAGACAACAGAAAGCCGCCGCACGGCTCAATTACGATCTGTTCGAACATCCTCTGCTGGCCCCGCCGGCACCGGCTACCCTTTACACGGCCATCAAGCAGTACGGGGACCGCCTGCCGGTGCCTGATCGCCAGCCCGCTCCGCTGGTTCTGCCAACTTTGCCCAATGAGGCCGAGTTGTACCGCTGGTTCGATGAATTCAACTGGCTCTATTTCGGCGGCAGGCTCCCTAAAGTAGGGATTGCGTATTCAAGCCGCATGACCTCGGCCGGTTCCTACACCCCGAGCCAGAAGCTCATTCGGCTGGGCCGACGATACCACGAGATCTACCCCGAGGAACTCCAGGACACCCTCAAACACGAGATGATCCACATCCTGCACCCGAACCATAACGCCGCTTTCAGGCGCGAGGCCGAACGGCTGGGGGCGTCGCTGAGAGCCAAGTCTCATCCCTCGCTGCGCCGACCGCCGCGTTATCTCTATATCTGCCCCGGCTGTGGCCATGAATTCCCACGCCAGAAGCGACTCCGCATGGCCTCCTGTGGCCGCTGCTCCAAAGGGAAATTCGACCCCCGGTTCAAACTACGGGCGGTACGAATCAGGGAACATGCCGGAACCGAGGCCTGACCGCCACTGTTTCCACCATTGAACGCACCGAAACCAACCGTCGAGACCGCGAGCGATGTCGCTCATAGTGTTGCAGCACAGCGACTTGCGCTAGGTGTGGCGGCCCGCTGGCCGACCGGCGAGTAGCCGGAAGATAATTTTGACAGTAATCCTTGACATTTCGGCTGAGGCTCCTATACTACGGGTCTTTTGCTGGAAGAATCCCAAGCAGTTTTGGGGAATTTGGAATGATGAAGACTTTTGTGCCGACAATCGACTCCAGTAGCCGCAAGTGGTGGGTGGTGGACCTGCAGGGTGCCACGCTCGGCCGCGCTGCGGTGAAAGTGGCCACGATTTTGCGTGGCAAGAACAAGACGATCTTCACGCCGCATCTCGACACCGGCGATCACGTGATCGCTCTGAATGCGGGTGGAATGCGCGTCACCGGAACCTCGAAGCCCAATGCTCTGATGTATTACCACTATACAGGGTATCCGGGCGGACTTCGGGGCATTTCGTATGCCGACCTCATGAAGAAGAAGCCGGAAGACACGTTCAGTCTGGCGGTGCGCCGCATGCTGCCGAAGAACCGGTTGGGTCGGAAGATGTTTAAGAAGCTGCACGTCTACGCGGGTTCGGATCACCCGCATCAGGCGCAGAAACCGGAAATCCTGAAGCTTAGCTAAGATAAAGAGACGATGGAGCAAACCGTTTATTCCGCAACGGGACGTCGCAAGGAGGCAACCGCCCGGGTATTGATTATGCCGGGTAAGGGTTCCTTCACCGTCAACGGCAAGCAGGTGGTTGATTATCTCCAGCGCGAAACGCTGGTGGATCAGGCCCGCGAGCCGCTGCAGGTGTCGGAGCTGGTCGGTCGGCTCGACGTGATCTGTTCGGCCTCGGGCGGCGGCAAAGCCGGCCAGGCTGGAGCGATCCGCCTCGGACTGAGCCGTGCCCTGGTGGCCTTGAATCCGGAGCTTCGTTCCCCGCTTCGCCAGGAGGGGCTGCTGACGCGTGACCCTCGGGCCGTCGAGCGAAAGAAGTACGGGCGGCCGAAAGCCCGCAAGCGCTTCCAGTATTCGAAGCGTTAGTCCCTAAGAAGTATCCCGGCGGTGACGCCGCCGGGAAATAAGCAGTCCCGGCTGACTCGACCGGCGGTCCCACATCTTCGGGGCCGGTTGGGGTTGACGCCGGGGTGAAGAACAACCGTGAGATCAGGAAAGTTATGATCACACCCAAAATCAAAGAATTTCTCGAGGCCGGAGTACATTTCGGCCACCAGACCCGTCGCTGGAACCCCAAAATGAAGCCGTTCATTTTCGCGGCGCGCAACGGGATCTACATCATCGACCTCCAGAAGACCATCAACGCTCTCGATCAGGCCAAGAAAAAGGTCCGCGAAGTGGTCTCGGGCGGCAAGTCCATCCTCTTCGTCGGCACCAAGAAACAGGCCCGTGAAGTCATCATGGAACTGGCGCCGCGGTGCGGCGGCTTCTTCGTCACCGAGCGCTGGCTGGGCGGCATGCTCACCAACTTCACCACCATCAAGAACTCGATCAAGAAACTCAAAGATATCGAGCGGATGCGTGAGGACGGCACCTACGAGAAGTTCACCAAGAAAGAGCGGTCCGGCATGGACAATGAGGCCGCCAAGCTGACCAAAGTACTGGTCGGTATCAAGGAGATGAACTTTCTGCCGGGGCTGGTGATCGTGGTCGATGCCAAGAAAGAGAAGATCGCCGTTTCCGAAGCCCGGAAGCTGGGGATCCCGATTATCGCCATCCTGGATACCAATGCCGATCCGGACCCGATCGATTTCCCGATCGCGGCCAACGACGATGCCATCAAGTCGATCCGTCTGATTCTGAAAGACCTGGTGGATGCGGCGATCGACGCCGCCGGCCAGCTCGATCAGCATGCGCTGGAAGCCACGGTGGAAGCCGAACGGACCCAGCCGCTGAGCACATATGTTTCTGATGACAAGGGCGGCAATGCGCCGCAACGGTAAGGACTGACAACGATGGAAATATCCGCAAAGATGGTAAAAGAGCTCCGGGAGAAGACCGGAGCCGGCATGATGGACTGCAAGGCGGCGCTCGGTGAGACCGCCGGCGATTTCGAGAAAGCGATCGCGCTCCTGCGCGAAAAAGGGATCGCCAAGGCCACCTCGAAAGAAGGGCGCACCACCTCCGAAGGAATCATCGCCCACCATATCGGCGGCGGTGATAAGCTCGGCGTGCTGGTCGAGATCAACTGCGAGACCGACTTCGTGGCCCGGACCGACCAGTTCAAGGCGTTCGCGAAGGAAGTCGCCGACCAGGTGGCCGCCACGAAAGTGCAGACGGTGGACGAACTGCTCGAATCCAAGCTGGCCGCCGGCGGCAAGACGGTCAACGAATTGGTGAAGGGCATCATCGGCTCGCTGGGCGAAAACACGCAGATCAAGCGGTTCGTTCGCTTTGAAGGCGGCGGCAACGTCACCGCCTATATTCATCCCGGCGACAAACTCGGCGTGATCGTCGAGATTACCTCCGGCAAGCCGCCGGCCGATATGGATAGGTTCCGCACGTTCGCGCGGGACATCGCCATGCAGGTCGCGGCCATGAGCCCCAAGTGCGTCGGTCGCCAGGAACTCGATCAGACGGCCATTGCCGCCGAGCGCGAAATCTATCGGCACCAGGCGCAGAATGAGGGAAAGCCGGTCAACGTGGTCGACAAAATCGCCGACGGCAAGATCGAAAAGTGGTACTCCGAAGTGGTTCTCATGGAACAGCGGTTCGTGAAGGACAACGACAAGAGTATCGGTGACCTGGTAAAGGAGTATTCCGCCGCCGCCGGTGACACCTTTGTCATCAAGCGGTTCGCGCGATTCCGCCTGGGCGAGTAACCCTATGGATACGGACAGTCCCAAGCCCGTTTTCAGACGGGTACTGGTCAAAATCTCCGGGGAAGCCCTCATGGGCCCCGGAGAGTTCGGCATCCACACTCCCACCGTCGAATTCATCGCCCGTCAGATCAAGGAGATCAAGGATCTCAAACTCGAGATCGGTCTCGTGGTCGGCGGCGGCAACATCTTCCGCGGCATGCGGGCTGCCGAGCGCGGTATGGACCGCGTCACCGGCGACAACATCGGCATGCTGGCCACCGTCATGAATTCCCTCGCGCTCATGGACACCCTCGAAAAACTGGGCATCTATACGCGCGTCATGTCCGCCATCAAGATGGAGTCGTTTGCTGAGCCGTACATTCGGCGCCGCGCCGTCCGTCACATGGAAAAGGGGCGTCTCGTGATTCTGGCGGCCGGGACCGGGAATCCGTATTTCTCCACCGACACGGCCGCCTCGCTGCGGGCGATGGAGATCGGTGCGGAGCTGATGATCAAGGCCACCAATGTCGACGGCGTCTATTCGGCCGATCCGAAAAAGCACCCGGACGCCGTCTTTTTCCCTACCTTGACATATATGGATGTCCTCACCAAAGAGCTCAAGGTGCTCGATTCGACCGCCGTCGCTCTGCTGAAGGACAGCCACATACCCTTGCGGGTGATCGACCTGAACTCCCCCAGTGCGCTCAAACGCGTGGTGATGGGCGAGTCGGTCGGGACATTAATCAGTTGAGGATTGTATAACGGTTTTGGGCAAGGAGAGGCCGCTATGCTGGATGAAACCTACAAACACACCAAAGAAAAAATGCAGAAAACGGTGGAGACGATCCACAAGGAACTGAACGCCGTGCGGACCGGCAAGGCGTCGGTGCACCTGCTGGACACGGTGCGTGTTGATGCCTACGGCACCACGATGCCGCTCAACCAGCTCGCCACGGTCAACGCGCCCGAGCCGCGCCTGCTGGTGATTACCCCCTTCGACAAGACCGTCGTCGGCGACATCGTGAAGGGAATTCAAAAGGCCGATCTGGGGTTTAACCCGATGGTCGATGGCGGTCTGGTTCGCATTCCGGTCCCGGCGCTCAACGAAGAGCGACGCCGCGAACTGGTCAAGCACTGCAAGCACGTCGCCGAGGAAGGGCGAGTGGCGGTTCGCAACATTCGTCGCGACGCCAACGACCATATCAAGAAGGGGCTCAAAGAGCACGATATCTCCGAGGACCAGGAAAAGGAAGCTCACGACAAGATTCAGAAGATGACCGACGATTTCATCCGCCAGATCGATGAGCTCGTGGCCAGGAAGGAAAAAGAAGTGATGGAGGTCTGAGAGCCGTTTCGCCCCCCTTGCCATTCCATGAGTTTTCGCGGGCCCGCCGTCAGTCGGGCTCGCTCTGTTTATGCCGGATAAGTGCCGTTGATATACTGCCAGAGATACCGATTCTCGATTTGCGTCGACTCCATCTGCGTCTTGACGATATCCCCCACCGATACCAGCCCCACCAGGCGCCCGCCGTCGATTACCGGAACATGACGTATGCGGTTGGTGGTCATAATGCCGGCGATGTAGGAGAGCTCATCCTCCGGAATCCCCACGATGAGATCGGTAGTCATCAGATCCCGCACTTCGGCCTGCGGGAAGTGACTCGGATCGGTATAGATACGCTTGAAGATGTCTTTATCGCTGATAATCCCCACCAGGGCGCCCGCGGTATCGAGCACCGGCAGGGCGCTGATCCGGTTGACGATCAGCAGTTCCATCGCCTCCATCACCGACGCCGCCGGTCCGATCGTGATGAGTGCCCGGCCTTGACTCGCCAATAGGTCGCTGACTTTCATCGCCTTGCCTCCACTTTGCCAGAAGTCTAGGGAATGCGGACTGCCTTCCCCTCCAAAATTGACATTGAGGGAAACGCCCGCCGGTCGTATCTTCCTGCAACTGTCGGCGGCCGGCTTTGCCGCCCGGTATAAGGGAGAGAATGAGGATGTATTTTGTCAACTAAAACATGGCCGGGACGACTGGCGCTGCTGGTGACCCTGCTCCTTGCCGCCGGTGTCACTGCCGGCATGGATGCGGAGGTCCTCCGTTATTATTGGACGCGCGCCCATGCTACCCTCAAGAGCCGTGACCCGATGGCGACCGGGGCGAAATTCTCCTTCGTCGCCCGGACCTTCCAGAAGAGAATCGGCAAGCTCGGGGAAATCACCTCCGTGGATTCGGCCACCGTTCAGTACTTTTACAGTTTCGGCAATCTTGATTCCACTCGGACACTGCAGGGGGACCCCAAGCGTCTCCGGCGCGTGGAACTGATTTTTCCCAACATCTTCGATTCGACCTATCTGATCAACGATTTTCCCAATGATGTCGGCGATTCCTTGTTGGCCATCGGATTTGACACCGATTCCGCAGCCCACAGTGTCCCGGTCGGTCTGGCTCTGATCGACCGTCGCACTTACAGCCCGAAGTGGGCATACCTGTACTATCCCGATTCCTCGGGATTCCGGCGGATTACGCGGTCGTTTCGCCTGGCCGAACAACAAGGGCTGGTCTTTCCCGACTCGGTCTGGGTAGTCGCGATCAAAGACGAATTCCTGTTCAGCACCACGTATCGCCTGGAAACCGGCATCCGCGAATTCACCGTCTCCCGTTAAGCCGTCGCCGGAGCGCGAAAAGCTTGCGGAGAATCACCTCGCACTGTAGCTTGGGGCCGCCATGTCACACCCTGCCGAACAGCTCAAAGAGCGCATCTTGAAACAGCCGCAGCGGATACCGCGGCATGTGGCGATCATCATGGATGGCAATGGCCGCTGGGCGGCCCAGCGCGGCAAGCCGCGTACGTTCGGACACGAGGCGGGCGTGCGCGCCGTCAAAGAGGTGGTCAAGGCCTCCTCCGAGCTCGGAATCAAGTTCCTGACCCTCTACACGTTCTCCATCGAAAACTGGAAGCGCCCCAAGGAGGAGGTGGACGCGCTCATGTCGCTGCTGTCGCGCACGACCCGGCGCGAGCTGAAGGAGCTGATCAAAAACGACGTCAAGCTGATTACCACGGGGCGGATCAGCGCGCTGTCGCTGACGCGCCGTATGGTGCTCGCCGATGCGGTCAAGAAGACCCGCAACAATCAGGGCCTGGTCCTGAATCTGGCCCTCAACTACGGGGGCCGGACCGAGATCCTCGATGCCGTCAAGGCCATCAGCAACTCGGTGAAAGCCGGCATCCTTGATATCCACGACATCGATGAAGAGCTGTTCTCGACTTTCCTGTACACGTCCAATCTGCCCGATCCGGACCTGCTCATCCGCACCTCGGGGGAGATGCGTATCTCTAATTTCCTCTTGTGGCAGACCAGCTACACCGAACTTTATGTCATCGACACGCTCTGGCCGGACTTCGGTCGCGAAGAGCTCTTCAGAGCGATTGCCGATTTCCAGCGCCGCGAGCGACGCTTCGGCGAAGTCACCGGGAAGGTGACCCCATGAGCCGCAATCTCATCACGCGGATCATCGTGGCCGCAATCGCCATTCCCATCATCCTCTGGATCTGCTATCAGGGCGGGGGTTGGCTTTTTGGCATGGTGGCCCTGTTCGCCCTGGCGGCCGGCGTCGAGTACCTCACCAATGAAGGCTATCGCCTGAGCAGTCCATTCTTCTGGCTCGGCATGATCACCATCGCCTGTTCCCTCTGGGTGACGCTCGACAGCGTCCCGCTTGATCCGACCGAGGAGAGTCTCTCGTTCTTTCGCGTCCCCTTCGTACTCCTGACCTCTCCGCTCGTCATCATTTTCTTCGTGGTCACCGGTATGCTGCTGGCCATGGGCCGTCAGACACCGGCCGAGCTCTATGCCAAACACAGCCGACTGGTCTGGGGCATGACCTATCTGGCTATGCTGTATCCGTTCGTGTATGCCCTCGGCAACGACCCGGAAATACGCGACACCATTGCGCCGGCTCAGGGCGGTGATCTCCTGCTGTTTCTCTTTGGCCTGCTCTGGGTGGGGGATACGGCGGCCATGGGCATCGGCTCCTGGCTCGGCAAGCACAAGTTGGCTCCCGGCGTCTCTCCTCGAAAAACCGTCGAAGGGTTCATCGGCGGCATCGTCGGAGCCCTGGCGATCGGCCTGCTCATGGCATACTGGAAGTTTCCCCATCTGAGCGTTGCGCATCTGTTAGGTCTGGCGCTCGGCTGTTCGGTCTTTGGGCAATTGGGGGATCTGGTGGAATCCATGTGGAAACGATCTCTCTCCATCAAAGATTCATCGTCCCTGATCCCCGGACACGGCGGCGTACTGGACCGCTTCGATTCGCTCCTCTTCGCCGCGCCCTTCATGTACGGATACATCTATTTCGTCATCGCATGAGAGGTCTCGACCTTTTCTTCGCCGCCCGGCCGCTCCTGCATCTGCCGGTCTGGTCGATCTACCTGGTCACGCTGCACTATCACCACCGGCTGTCCGGCGATACGTTCGGCTGGACCGATCTCGTCATGCTGGCGGCCATGAGCCTGTCCGCCGCCGGCGCCTACTTTCTGAACCAAGTCTATGATGCCGACTCGGATCGGTTCAACGCCAAGGTCGGCTTTCTGCAGAAGAACCTGCTGAGCGAACAGACCCTCATGGTCGGCTATCTGGCCGTGAGCCTGGCCTCGTTGGGGCTGGCCCTGGCTGTTTCCAGGGTCGCCTTTGGCATCCTGCTGCAGTCGTTCATCCTGGGGTACGCCTACTCTGCGCCGCCGCTTCGACTGAAAGATCGCACCGTCCCGGGTCTGCTGGCCAACGCCTACGGCATCGGTTTTCTTGCCTCGCTGGCCGTCATGCCGGACCTCACCATGAACAACCTCGGCCTGCTCGGCTGGGACGCCCCATACTTCTTCGCTTGTGCGGTCGGTGGAACCTACCTGCTGACCACGATTCCCGATGCCGACGGTGACCGCCTGACCAACAAGCGCACGGCGGCCGTTCGTTTCGGCCGAACGATTACCATTCTGCTAGCCGCTGCCTTCTTTTTCGGCGCGGCCTGGTTCGCCCTTACCTCGCGCTTCCTACCGCTTCTCATAATTGCACTCGTGGCCGTCTGCCTGTGCGCCATAGCCCTGGCCGTCAACTCTCAGCGTGCGGTGTTACTTGCGGCGAAAGTCCCAATCGCACTTCTGGCGCTGTTGGCTGCTGTCTACTTCTGGATATTCGGGCTGTTTATGATTGCCCTGCTGCTCGGTACCCGTCTATACTACCGGCGACGGTTCGGCGTACGATATCCCGAACTGACATAACTATGGTACGGAACCTGCTGATACTTGGGCTGTTGATTCTGGCTGGCTGCACGCCATCGCCTCGTTTCGTAAAACAGCACTCCACACCCTCGGAACAACAGCAGACGTTTTCCGCCGGCATGACGACCAATGCCTACCTGGAACTGGGGCTCATCCTCCAGAAGTACCTCGGGCAGCCGTATCACGGCAAGTACGTCCGGGACTCCGGCGTCGACTGTTCCGGCTTCACCCAGGCCGTGTTCCGGGAGTACCTGCACCGCGATTTTCCCCGAACCGTGGCCGATCAGTACCGCGAGGGAACCGATCTCCGGCGCGGACGCTTGCAGTTTGGAGACCTGGTGTTTTTCGAAACCGAGCGCGGCAATGTGTCGCATGTGGGCATCTATGTCGACGACGATCGCTTCATTCACTCATCGACCACCGACGGCGTGGTCATCACCGATATGGCGGATGAATATTGGGGGAAGCGGTACGTGGGGGCGCGCCGCGTTGTCGGCGCACCTAAGCGATAACCGGCCCGGAAGGACTGGCCGGACATGACCAAGCGCTCCGCCGAATTCGATCTCAAGCTCAAAAACCTGCCCACTTCTCCGGGGGTGTATCTCTTCAAGAACCTTCAGGGGAAGATTATTTATATCGGCAAGGCCAAGAACCTGCGAAACCGCGTTCGCACCTACTTTCAGTCTGCCCGCCCCGCCGATGACAAGACCGCCCGTCTGGTCCCGCAAATTGTCGACTTCGAATTGATGGTCACCGCCAACGAGGTCGAATCCCTTATCCTGGAAGCCAATCTCGTTCGCGAGCACAAACCGAAATACAACATCAGCCTCAAAGACGACAAGCATTTCCCATATATTAAAGTCACCGTCAACGAACCGTTTCCCCGCGCGATTGTCGTGCGACGGATCGAGAAAGACGGCGCCCTCTATTTTGGTCCCTACACGCAAGGGTCCGGCATGCGTTCGACCCTCACGTTTCTCTGTCGGCTGTTCAGGATTCGCAGCTGCCACCTGGTGATTCCGGCCCCGGAAGGGAAGCAGCACAAAGTCTGTCTCGACTATCACATGAAACGGTGCGGCGGGCCCTGCGAGAACTTCCAGTCACGGGAAGAGTATGCCGAACTGGTCGACGCCCTCGTGATGGTGCTGCGCGGTCGCACCAAAGAACTGACCGAGCGCCTGACCGAGCGCATGCACGCCGCTTCCGAGGAGCTGCACTACGAAGAAGCGCGTATCTTTCGGGACCAAATCGAGGCCCTGAAAGCCGTGCAGGTCAAACAGCATGTCGATATCGGCGAACTGGTCGATCGCGATATTGTCTCGATTGCCCGCGAGGGAGTCGACGCCGTGGCTGTCGTCATGCAGATCCGCGAGGGGGTGTTGATCGGTCGACAGGACTTCCAACTAACGGCCAACGCGGAAGACTCGGCCGCCACCGTGCTGGAGTCGTTCGTCACCCAGTACTACAGCCATCAGCCCAACCTCCCGGACGAGCTGTTCCTGCCGATGGCATTTGAGGAGATTGATGTCTTTTCCGCCTGGCTCAGGCAGGAACGCGGGTCGACTGTGAGAGTGCATGTCCCGAAAGTGGGGGAGAAGGTTCGTCTCGTGGACCTGGCTGCCCGCAACGCCCAGTTGCTTCTGGATGAACTGCTGATCCAGCGACGCACGCATGCCGAACGAACCAGCAAAATGGTGACCAGTCTGAAGGATGAGCTGCGGTTGCCGAACGCGCCCCGAACGATGGTCTGCTTCGACATTTCCAATACCGGCGAGACCGACGCGGTCGGGTCCTGTGTCTTTTTCGACAATGGCCGTCCCAGAAAGAGCGAGTACCGGCGGTTCCGTATTAAGGGAGTGCAGGGACAAGACGATTTTCACATGATGCGCGAGATCGTCGGGCGCTACTTCTACGCCCGCAAAGATGGGGGGCTGCCGATGCCCGACCTGGTTGTTGTCGACGGCGGCAAGGGGCAATTGTCATCCGCCCGAGCGGAACTAATCTCTCTGGGACTACCGAATCAGCCGATCGTGGCTCTGGCCAAACGGCTCGAGGAGCTGTTCATTCCGGAGCAGGAGGACCCGCTCACCATACCCAAGGGCGCCCCGGCCATGCTGCTCTTGAAGCAGATCAGAGACGAAGCCCACCGTTTCGCCGTCGGGTACAATCGCAAGGTGCGCGCCAAGCGGACTATCCGCTCGCTCCTTGATGACATCAAAGGGATCGGACCGGCCAAACGGACGGCGCTGCTCAAGCAGTTCGGCTCGGTCGACCAGATCGGACAGTCCGATGTGTCCGCGCTCATGCAAGTGCGCGGCATCACCGAACCGCTCGCCCAGGCGATCCTCCGGCACCTGAGAAGCCGGCCAGTCTCGTAAATCACATTGGATCGAAACGGCGACTGGTTCTGGTTGCCGGTTGCTCCCTCCAGACCGTATACTGCAACCATGGATGCTGAAATCAAGGCGTATTCGGTCACCGCGATCACGCGGATGATCAAGACCGCCCTCGAGGAATCGTTCTTCGACCTTTGGGTGGAAGGGGAGATCTCCAACTATATCCACCACAGCTCCGGCCACCGGTACTTCAACCTGAAGGATGAAAACGCGGTCATCAAGGTCACGCTCTGGCGCTCCCTGGGAGCCAGTCTGCGGTTCGAGCCGGAGAACGGTCAAAAGGTCCGCATTCTGGGGGATATCAGCGTCTATGAAAAGGGAGGCAACTACCAGCTCAATTGCCGCCGGATTCTGCCGGTTGGGGTCGGCCCCCTCGAACTGGCCTTTCGCCAGCTCTACGAAAAGCTCTCCCGGGCCGGGCTGTTCGATGCGGCGCGCAAGCGCGCCATCCCTGCATACCCCCGTACCGTCGGCATCGTCACCTCACCCACCGGGGCGGCCATTCGGGACATCATGCAGATCGCTCGCCGCCGCAATCGCTCCGTCCAACTGCTCATTTACCCGGCCCAGGTGCAGGGGGATGGTGCCGAAAAGACGATTGCCGAAGGCATTCGGTATTTCAACTCGCGCGAGGATATCGATGTCATCATCACCGGCCGGGGCGGCGGCTCGCTGGAGGATCTCTGGCCGTTCAATACCGAGACCGTGGTGCGGGCCATTGTCGATTCCCGCCTCCCGGTGGTTTCCGCCGTCGGTCACGAAATCGACACCACCCTTTCCGACCTGGCTGCCGACCTGCGCGCCCCAACGCCCTCGGCGGCCGCCGAGCTGGTAGTC